>Ga0310120_10000015_pt1 | contig 138921 bp, 131 predicted proteins | sample CB27_AW_983_MG_FD_203506 | JGI IMG/M metagenome (GOLD analysis project Ga0310120, IMG submission 203506) | Marine microbial communities from Western Arctic Ocean, Canada - CB27_AW_983 | ecosystem: Environmental > Aquatic > Marine > Oceanic | place: Canada: Western Arctic Ocean | collected...
CTCTGACCCCATTTCAGGGGTCCCGCGCAGCTTCAATGACCTGGACCTGCGAGCGGCGTTCCTCAAGAGACTGGTCACACACCGGTCGCGAAAAGGCCGTGCTCATCGACCGCATCACAGGCGACGGGCACCGCACGACGGCGAAGAGGAGCCCTTCTAGCCGCGCCAGTCCCCGAGATAGGGAACGGGGCGTCGTCTTACGAGGCTGAGTGGAAGACGCCGTTCCGCATCAAGGTCGCGCTCAAGGCGGCCCCCGCCTCCGCCGTAGATCTAGTTGTCTCAAGAGGCCCCACGCCGCTCGTGGGGCCTCTCTGCAAGAGTTTCTGCCCGTCAGAGGGAGGTTTCCAGCATCGAATCTCGTCTAGTGGGGGTAGGAGGAAATGAGATGCGAAATGAAGACTTGGATAGGCTGGAATCCCTCTGTCGGGAGATCCGCTCGGACTCCTGCTTCGAGGCGCACCGACAAGGCGCTATGGGATTGTGTTGAGCGGTTGGCGCAAGAGGTCTTGGTGTTACGGCTTCAATTCGAGTCGGAGCGCCGGAATACGGATCGCCGGGAGGAAGGCTCGTCGTTCGGGGATGAGGGAACGGAGCATTGGTGATGAGCAGATCTCCCCGCGGTTTCTGCGCGGGAGCTGCATTTCAAAATCGCCTAATCTCCTGCGCCGGGCTTTCTACCTGGGGTTTCAAATTCGACGTTGGCGGCCTGGGCGTCGCAAGCTTTCTCGGCAACGTCGCCGCTGGGCTGTTCGACCAGCAGATGTGTTCGCCGCGCCAGAGCCAGGCGAATTGCCCAACTCCTGGGGAACCCGGCTTCTGCGTAGCTAGGCCAGCATCCGAGCGCCCGTACGACGCCGAAATCTTAGGTGAAGACGAACGAAAAGGTGGCTTCCAGCCTGTTGCCGTTGTCATCCGTGAATCCCTCGGTCAGCAGCATCTGGCGGCCTTTCTTGATCGTCGCTCTGAAGAGCATAGTCACGTTGGCCGCTTCCGTCGAGTTGCCTTCCAAAACATTGTCCCCAGACCCCGCAATGATCACACCGGCGCCAAGTTCAGACCGTTCCTCGAACTCACCAGTCGCGCGAAAGATGTCCAGCCTGATGAAATGGAACCAAAACCAAGAAAAGTGGCGCGCCCTGGGGGATTCGAACCTCCGACCTACAGATTCGTAGTCTGTCGCTCTATCCAGCTGAGCTAAGGGCGCGTAAGGACTTACGAGGATTGCTCCCTCGTGTGTAGTGAAAAGCGTAGGGACTTTCTTTCCTGTTGTCCACTCGCTTCGCCGGTCTTTCGTTCGAGCATCCGTTCCACGGCCTCAGTCTTGTGTGCCGGGCTCAGATGCGCGTAGCGTTGGACCATCTTCAGATCTTTCCATCCACCGAGGTCCTGTGCGGTGCGGAGGTCCACGCCAGCCATCACGAGGCAGCTCGCAAACGTATGTCGAAGCGTGTGCGGTGTCACGCCGACGATTTTAGCATTTCGACACGCTGTCTCCAAGGCCGTCCGGATTGAGCGAAGCGGCTTTCCCCCGCGCGGCCCCTTCCAAGCGACAAAGACGTGATCGTCATTGTCCGTGCAGGCTGCCTCGCGTTTGTGAGCAAGGATCGCCTCGCGAAAGCGATTCTGGAAAGAAACATTTTCTTGTTCTCCATGTCGGCTCGAATGACAAGCTCAGCGGACGACGAGCCCGCCCATATACTCGCCATGGAGCTCTGGATTCAACCTCTTCGAGAGAGTGTTGGCAACCGGCACGACCCATTCTGGATCACATCGGATGAGCTCAACCGGGCTCTCGAGCGAGAACAGCCGCTGAAAGAAAGCGTTACGCGCTCTCCTGAAGCGTTGGCCGACGCCATCGAGCTCTAGAGCGATCGTTGTCCAGCCGGAGAGTCTTTCGCCAACCTCGAGAGAGCGCTCCCAGAAATCGGCGCCGAGCCGTTCCCGATAGGAAAGCCGAGGTAGAACCGCGCCAGCTCCGTACATCTGCTCGAGCTTGTCTTTGACCTCGAGAGCCTTGCGGTAGTCCGCACCGCAGAGGGCTTCTTCGAGCTCACCGATCATGAGGACTCGGGAGCTCGACGCGAGCGTCGAGAAAATCGCCGACGGCTGGCACGAACGCGGCTTACCGCGCGCGAATCGAAGTCGACGCGACGCCGGGCGAAGGTGCCCTCGTCGGCCTGCACCTCGCCGCCGAACTCGGCCCCTACGTTCACATCGAGGTCATGGGGGGGACCTTCCCGAAAAAACGATCGAGCGCCTCGTGCCACTCTACGGTGAGACCCTATTTACGGAAGACCTCATCGAGGAATCCCGCGTCAACCTCCGAGACCATCTCTTCGAAAAAGGCTATCGCGACGCGAGAGCGCTTCAGAAGACCGCTACCTCTACTTGAGATTCGTCGTCGACACGGGCCCACGCTACAACGTCGTTGCCATCGAGCTCAAGGGGCTGATGCTACCTTGGAAGCCGAGATCCGCCCCCTATTGGCCACGCCGACCAATCGCCGGTTTCGCGCGGCGCCTTTTCAGGAGGAGCTCTGGGAGCAGGACGTCAAAGTCGTTCGGAGCTACATGGAAAGAAACGGCTATCACCGCGTGCGTGTCGAAGGCGAGCTTCGCGCCGCACCGGAGACCCCGTCCAGGCTCACCCTCGTCGCTCATGTCGACCCGGGTCCCAGAGCGGTGATCGAGGCTGTCGATATCAATATTAATGGAGTCGAGGGCGCCGAAGTGATTCGCGTGTCAGGACTCGAGCCAGGCGGCCCGTTCGATGCTACCGGCGTCGTCAAGGCCCGCGATCGCATCGTGACGCATTACTACAACGAAGGCTTTCGCCAAGTCGACGTGCAGAAGAAACGAGCCCATGAGCCGGACTCGCAATCTATTCACCCAGCGCGGGCAGTCCCGATTGTAAGGACAGACCCTCAAGCAGATGGAGCAATCGGTGACCTGGTTCACCCGAAAACTGAAACACTTCTCCGCGTCGGTTGTCCACTTTCTGAAGCCTCGGATATTGGATCGGTTGTAAGCCCGCTCCGACGGTTCGTCGTTTGCAATCGCCTGTGGAGGACAGTCGTTGCTGCAGTGACGGCAAATGTTGCTTGTGGACGCCGCCGCTCGCTAACCCCGTCGGCGGATCGCCTCTGCGATCTCGAGCGTGCGCTGCGCCTTGCGCACGATGGCGTAATCGATGAACTGGCCGTCGATCCGGATCGATGCCGAGCCACTCGCCAGCGCCTTCTCGAACGCCCGAACGATCTCTTCGGCGCGCTCGATGTCGGCAGCCGTTGGCGCAAAAACCCGGTTCACCACGTCGACCTGGGAGGGGTGGATGCAGACTTTACCCTGGAAGCCCATCTGTTTCGCTCGTCCGGCTGCCTTCTCCAGGTTATTCAGATCCTGTACATCTAGCCAGACAGTGTCGATTGGCGGCTCGATGCCCGCGGCCCGGGAAGTCTGCACCAGCATCGCCCGGGCGTGCGCGAGCGTCCACTCATCCGTTGGAGAGTCGAGATTCAGGTCAGCGGTCAGATCGGCGCCGCCGAGCACGAGACGCCGGGCGCGGGTCCCGGCGGAGGCGACGGCCTCGGCGGCCTGAAGCCCTCTGGCTGTCTCGATGATCGGGATCAAGGCGATGGTACCCGCACCGAGGTCCTGTTCGCGCTCGAGATTGCCGAGCAGCCAATCGGCGCTTTTGACCTGATCGGCGCTCTCCACCTTCGGCAAGACGACACCATCTAGCCATGGCCCGACCACCTCGGCGAAGTCGCGATAACAGAACTCGGTGTCGTACGCGTTCACGCGGACGTAGCCGGGACAGGCCCGGTCCCGTTTCAACGCGTCGACGACCTGCTCTCGCGCTGCCGGCTTCTCGGCAAGCGGCACGGCATCCTCGAGGTCCAAGATCACCGCGTCGGCGCCGAAGGAGAACACCTTCCCCACCTTACGTGCATCGTTTCCCGGAGCGAAGAGGAAGCTTCGAAACACGGTCATGCCCGGTGCATCCTTTTTAGTTTGATCCACGCAACGCCTGCTATACCAAGATCGGCGCGAGGAACGACATGATCACCAGCATCAGCGCGCCGCCCAACCGCGAGCTCATTTGTGCGAACGGGATCAGGTGCATCCGTTCGCTCGCACCCAACACAGCCACGTCTCCCGACCCTCCGACGTCCGCCATGCAGAGTCCGCCGATGATGGCCGACTCCACGAAATACATCGACACCAGCACACCCAGGAAGCCTGCGCTGAGCGAAGCACACAGCACCGTGGTCACCGTGATGACGAGGTATGCCGGATCGGACATGATCGCGATGATCTGTTCCATCTCGATGAGCGTGATGCTGACGGCCACGAGAATGGCAGGAATCCAGGTCCTCGCCACAAAACCATACCATGCGCCGGCGGCCCGGGTTATCGGGGCGGGAGCCCAGTTGCCTAGCCGGACGACGGCGGTGGCGATGATCATCCACGCATACGCATGCACTCCCGGGATGATGAGTGCGACCAGGTGCCCCACCATGTAAAACGCCGAGGCGATGATGATGCCAACCGCCAGGCTGGCGAAGCTGGCGGATGATGGTGCTGCCAGGTTGATCCGACCGGCATCGGACAAGGCTACCCTTTCCACTCTTAGAATGTCGCCGTCACCGGAGAAACCCGTGAGCGATGCGAATCTCCCTCTGCCCAACCCGTTGAGTACCCCCGCGAATATGACGCACACCATGTTGGCCACGAAAATCGCGGGCACGAGCCGTGACATGTAATTTGCCGAAACCCCTCCCGTTTGAGCCGCGTATATTTCCGACATCGGTATGGCCCCTGCGCCGATACCGCCGCCCATGATCGGGGCGACCACGAACAATATCGCCTCGCTGAAGCCGAAGCCGGTCAGGTGGCCAATGGTCCCGCCGAGCGCGAACGTGACGGCGATCGCACCGAGCACGGGAATGGCGAGCCTGACACCTACTTTCACCAGCACCTCGCGGTTCATGCTGAGCACGCTCCCGACGATGAGACCGGCAATGAGGAAATCAATGAACACATAGAAGAAGGAGCTCACCATCTCGACGGCGCTCGGTGGGAATAGACCAGCGTGCACCAACGACGCCGGAACGAGGATACAGAGAATGGGAGCCGCGCCAAAGTTTCGAAATCCCGGGATGCTATCCCCGATCCTGGACAGCCCCCACCCCAGGACCATCGTGACTCCGAACCCGGTGACCAGATTGCTCGGAAGCACTTCCAGATAGATGCCGAGGAGCGTGATGATCAACACGACCACGTACGCGGGCGGCGTCAACACCTGAGTGGTGGACATCCTTCAGATAACTTCGGCCTGTTCCAACCGCTCGATCTCTGCCGAGTCGACCCCGAGTAAATCCCCGTAGACCTCGCGGTTGTGCTCGCCGAGCGCGGGGCCGAGCGAGTCGATCCGACCCGGTGTGGCGCTCAGACGCGGTACCACGTTGGGGACCGCAAGCTCTCCCGCTCGTGGGCTCGTAACGCGCACGATGTTCTCGCGCGCTCGATAGTGAGGGTCTTCGAAGATCTCGTCGATGGCCGCCACGATGCTACAAGGCACCTGCGCCTGGTCACACAAAGCGAGGATCTCGGCTTGTTGGTGACGCCGGGTCCAGTCGGTGACGATGCCGTCCACTTCGTCACGCGCGGCATCCCGCTCCTCGATCGTCCCGTATATGCCGTCGCCGGCAAGCTCCGGCCGGCCCATCAGGTTCGCCAGCCGCTCGAACATCTTGTCGTTGGTGCAAGCGATGGCGATCCAGCGGCCGTCCTTACTCGGGTAGTGACTGTGCGGACAGGCATTCACGGTGGCTGCCCCCATGCGCTCACGAACGAAGCCGAACTTGTCGTACGCAGGAGCTAGCTCGTCGAGAATGCGGAAGATCGGCTCGTAGAGTCCGATGTCGATGTACTGCCCACCGCCGTCGATCGTGTCAGGCGCGTCAGGCGCGTCACGGTAGCGCAGTGCCATGAGAACACCGAGCGCAGCGTAGAGCCCGGACATGTAGTCCGACAACGTCGCCGTTCCGGGGATAGCTGGCGGCCGGTCCGGCTCCCCCGACAAGAATGCAATTCCGCCGAATGCGTTCCCAATGCGGCCGAAGCCCGGCTTGTCGCGATACGGGCCGGTCTGCCCGTAGCCCGAGATGCGAACCATGACCAGTTTCTGGTTGACGGCCTCGAGATCCTCGTAGCCGACCCCCCACCGCTCGAGCGTCCCCGGCTGGAAGTTCTCGGTCACGACATCGCTCACGGCCGCCAGCCGCTTGAGAAGGTCCGCGCCTTCGCGCTTGCGCAGGTCGAGCGTGATCGACTTCTTGTTGCGTGCCTCGCTCAGCCAAACCAGACTGTCCCCGCATTCCGTCATCGAGCCCAGCCGTCGACAAGGGTCGCCGATCTTCGGCAGCTCGACCTTGATCACTTCCGCGCCGAACTCCGCCAGAAGCGTCGCGCAGTACGGGGCGGCGATATAGGTTCCTATGTCCAGGACGCGCAGCCCGGCGAGCGGCCGCGACTCGCTCTTCAATTCTCGCGTCCATTGGATGGGCCGGATTGCCCGACCCAGTTGGGGACCCAGGTGCGATTGTACTTCCGTACTTTGTACTGGTCATTAACGGATATGAAGCGCGCCACGCTCCCGTCCTCGATCGACCTCGCAAGCTGGTTCAGGTGCTCCGGATCCGTGCTCCCCCAGGAGCCTGTTTCCAGGCGGTGCATCATCGTTTCGAGCACGGCTATGGACTCGGCCACCGTGAAGCCGCAATGCGTCGGAAGCTCGGTGTAGACGGTGCGGACCAGGTCTTCCTTGCCGTTTTTCCGCACGAGCTCCATGTAGCCCTGGACGTTGCTCGCGAGGATTTGCTCATCTCCGATGTCGTGCCACCGGATCACCGGGATCCGGGGTTGGCCCACGGCGATACGACCCGCGGCACCCCAGTACTCGATCCCTTCGGGATCCGCCGAGATACGGGGAAACGCATTCACTTTCTCGAGGTCCGCCTCGAGCTCGACCCCGGCCTCCTCGTACAGCTGGCGCACCGCGCGCTTGTTGTATTCGCTGCCGTTGTCGAAGAACTCCTTGTAGTCCACGCCATCGTTCCACGAATACTGGTAGCTCCGGGCCCCGAAGGAGGATGACGTCTCGAGCATGAAACGCGAAACGCCGCCGATCCGGTCGGCCACCCGCAGCGTGCTCTGGTACATGCTCTGTTGGAGCTCCGCCACATTGCTTCGATCGGGCTTCGTGAGCCTGAGATCGACCCAATCGGGAAACTGCCCGATCGTCACCGCGAGCGCAATGCGCGCCCTGCCTTCCGGCGTACGCTGGGCCTCGTTGAACACCTGGCGCCAGGCGAACGTGAGGTCAGGGTATTCCGGGCGCAGCCCTTGTGATTTCGGCAGGTTGACGATGGGAAGCTCCGGAGCCAACAGCGCCTTGAGAACGAACCACTTGTCGAGCTCTGAGTTCCCCACCCACACGATGGGTGCGGTGCCTCCCGCCACGACTCCATCGACGCGACCCGGATCTTCGGCCAGGGCGGTGCCCACCCTTCCACCACCGGAGCAGCCATACTGGAGGACCCATTCCGGCTCGCGGAACCGGGCGATGAACACATCGTGCACCATCTCGATACGTTCGATCTCCCGCGCCGGATCATAGCCGCCCACCCAACGCCTCTCATGCCGCGCCGTCCCGGATACCGCGTACCCCCGCTCCAGAAAGGCCAGATACCTCTCCCGATTCGCGCCGGTTACGTAGTCCAGGTCCCGGACCAGCACCCCGTTCCAGTTGGACGGAACCCGGATAAGGTACCGGGTGCCATCGCCGAACGTCCCGCCTTCTTCCTCGTAGGAGGTCTCCTGCGCCGCCAGGCCGACGTGCCCGCTCAGGGCCGTCACTCCGGCGAGGCAGACGAGCCTGAACACGAGGTGTCTGCTCCAGACTCGGCGTTCGGGAGAGCGTGAGTCCGCCTTCATCGTGATCGGGTTCATTGCCTTCTCCTTCCTCGTTGATCCCTTGGAACTATAAACCGAGATGGGTGGGAATCCATCTGTAGGAACTTTAATCTGAGATGGGCGGGAATTACCAGAGGAATCTCGTGTGTGGGTCGGGTTCAAGTCTGGAACGAGACTAAGAACAAACCCCTTCATCAAAAAGCTGAGATTTGGTTGCGCGTACACGGAACATGGTGGATAACGCCAGAGACCCAGTACGGTTCAGCCGCGAAGAATCTCGCACGGCGCGAAGCCGGAGTCCACGACAAGCTCTACATTTATCCGGACTCCCGCGATGGCCGGGAAATCGAAGTCGCGTTTATGATGACCCCGGAAATGAATCCGAATGGCAGCGACCGGGACAGCATCGTCGTCACCATATACGACGACGCCGTCGAGGTAGTGGGGAACTCCTGAGCGCCTTCGTCTCCTTCGACCTGCGCGGTAAGGCTTCCGTCACCGTCTTTGCGGTAGCGGATGATCTTGGGATGGTCGTGCTCCGGGTTCTCGAACACGGCGCTTTCGGCTTCGAGCTTTACGAGCTTGAAGTCCGTTCCCGCTCGCCCGTTGGGCTGGGCAACGTAGTAAACGCCCTCGGCGCGGACTTCGATGCGTAGAAATTCGAACCCGACGGTTTTATCACCAACCACCGTTCGGGAAACGCCGAGCATCATCCCGCCGGACGCCTTTGTCCAGTGCTCCTCGATGACGGCTTGCCCCAGCTCGCCGCGCCATCCTCCCGCGAGCTAGCTCAGTCCCGCAAGATCCTCCGGGGCGCCCGCGCGTGCACCTAGACTGAGAATGACGAGGCCTAGCGCGAGTGAAGAAGCTTTCATATCCCGATCTCCGGTTGGGTCATACCTTCGGCCAAATAGGCGTAAGCCATATGAGGCGTATTGAAAGCATAGCCAAGCTCGCCCTTGAAATCGACGAGGATGATTCCGCCGCGTCCTTGGGTCCGCGACTCGAGAATGCGCACGGCCTGCTGCGCCGCTTCCGCAGGGCCGATTCCGGACGTGATCGCATCGACCGCTCGGAGCGCCAAACCGACCCGCATGATCCCTTCACCCCAACCCGTCGAGGAGCCGGCCCCTCGGCGGTCGTCAGCATAGAGCCCAGCGCCGATGAGTGGCGAGTCCCCTACGCGGCCTGGAAGCTTCAAGAGCGACCCGCCCGTTGACGTGGCGGCAGCCACGTGGCCATGGGCGTCGCATGCCACAGCGCCAACAGTGTCCGCGGGGCCTCCGACTTCGTCGAGGCCGCCCGGCTTCGACAATTTCTTCGCTCTCTCGTAACGCTCGCGCTCGCGCTCCACTATGAGGGAGTCGGGCGAGCATGTCGCCACCCCTGCTTCCTCTGCGAAAGCCCGTGCGCCGTCTCCGACGAACATTACATGGGGCGCTCTCTCCAAAATCCCGCGCGCGAGTGCGATCGCATGCAGAACGCCACTCACGCAAGCCACGGCGCCAGCCTTCAAATCCGCGCCGTTCATAATGGCTGCGTCGAGTAGTACTTCGCCCTCGCCGTTCAAAACAGCGCCGCGACCCGCGTTGAAGGTCTCGTTGGCCTCCATATGCTCCACCGCTTTTTGAACCGCGTCGAGGGCCGATCCGCCCGTGAGTAACGTCTCGAATCCCGCCATGGAGGCTCGATGGACGCCTTTTTGGTGAGCGTCGCGCTCGATTTCGGGAATCGCCCATGCCCCGCCATGGACGCAAATGGCAGGCCGCGCTTTTCGTTTGGAAGGTTTGTCCATCTCTGCTCACCCCAAAAGGCACGGAGCCAGGAGACACCGATGCCGGCTTGGTAGCGCTACGGGGATTCGAACCCCGGTTTGATGGCTGAGAACCACCCGTCCTAGTCCCCTAGACGATAGCGCCACTGCCAAGCAGTTCGAAAAAAAATTAGCACAGGCGCGCCGAGCTGTCAATTTTTGATCGGGCCCGGGTCCCGGTCGCAAACGTTACTCGAGGTGTTGGAATAGAAGCCAACACCAACAACCAAGTGAGTTTCTTCTCCAGGGGGTATCCCGCTGGCAGCCTCGACTCGATGTTAGACGGTCTTCGCAAACGTTTCGGTAGCCTCATTTCCGGTAAGGTCTCGGTAATCGAGCAGGAGCTTGCCGAGGCACCGCAAGGGCTCTCGCCCAAAGAGGACCAAAAGAAAGGCACAGCCGAAGCACTCCTTCTCGCGCGGCGCGAACCCCAGAAACGCGAAGCACGGCTCATCCTCACGGAGCGGATCCATAACCGCGCAGCCATGCTGCTCAACGGAGTCCGGACGGACCTGCTGCAGAAGGTCCACGGACGGATCGAGGATGAGAATCAAAGCGAATCCTTGCACAGTCTTCTAGAGGTAACGCTCGATCCCGCTTTCACGACTCGCCTCGATGTCGAAATCGACGAGCTGACGCAAAAGATGCTCGAGACGCTGAAGTCAGACCTCGCGGGCGAGCCCGAGGCGGCGCAGCTATTCCCTGGTCCCGCTGGGTTCATCACAGAGCTCCGACAGTATCCAGACGGCATCCTCCGAAAGCATCTTCTCCAGCAGATCGAAGTTCTAGCCCTCCCGATTTCGGCGCAAGCGCTCCCTCTCGAGCCCGGCGATGCGCAAGTGCTGATGGAGCGGATCGCCGAATATTGGGTGAGCTGCCGTGAAGCGCTGGACAAATTCTTTCGTTCCGTCGAGATGGTGCTTCTGTCTGGCGCCCGAAGCGAGGTTCGGCTGGACCCCGATCTCATTCGGAGCCGGCTCGTCGCGGCGCAATACTGTAACGGCTACCAGGTGCTCGACGAACGATTCCGACGCCTTTACGGCGAGATCGCGCAGCTCCAGATGAGCACGGAGCCTACGGAGAACGAACGGGCTGCACTCGACCGACGGGTCGTTAGCGAGGTCATCGTACCGCTGGCCTACTTCATCCGCGAGCGTCGCGAGCCCGAGCCTCGGGAAGCCCTCGCGAGCCGCGCGGAGCTATTCCGCGATATCGTCGATAGAATCGTCGCGATACCGGAGCCGATGAATCAGACCGCCGAAGCGGTCAAACCCGTACTTCGAAAAAGCGTAGAGCATGCGCGCCCGCTTCTGCAGGACTTCTCCTACCTGCGCACCGTTTTCGAAAGCTTGAATCCCGCCGCCATCCATCGCACGACGGCCCTTCTCAAAGTGTTCGAGACCCTCGTGAAGTCCGAGCTCGATGAAGATTCTCTCGAGACTCTCGAGAACGTCATCCGCTTGAATCGTTCTCAGTACCGACTGCTCCAGCTGCGCCACCCGCGGAGCTCGTGGAAGATATGTTCACGATGCTCGGTTATTTGACGCTGCCCGACGCCTTGCCCGAGAACCAAACGCAACTATTGCGGCGTGTCGCGACGTTCACGCTAACCCCCGATGAGCTCGGCGCGCAATACGCGCTCTACCGGGACAAAGCGACAACGACCGAGGACCGTGCCCGCATCGCACGAGCACTCTTCGAACGCCTCGAACCAAGCGCCCTCGGACATGATGAGCGTCAGGCGCGCCTCGAGACATCCCCTCTGCCGATCGATCTTGGAAAAGCGCTCACGGCTATCGGCTACCGGCCCGACGATAAGGATCGGCTAACAGTTTTCAAAGAGGAGGTGCGTAGCGCAGTCGAAGACGGCGACACCAAGAAGCTCGCCAAGGCGATACGGGACATCAACAAGTTGAAAAAGGCGGTCGAGCGCGAGCGTATCGAGCTCGGCGCAACGGGCACCGACGGTGATCCCTATTTTGTCGAGATCTGGCTCACGGAGTCGGGAGCCATGGTTGGACTGATTTTCTTTCAGGAAGAAGGTTTCGGACCGAATCCAGTCGAGAGCATGAAGCTCGATCCGGGGAAAGGCAACCGCAAAGAAGTAGAAGAAAAGCTCAGGCGCCAGCTCAAGAATCAAGCTCTGATCTACAAAACGTTCTTCAGGTTGTTCGCGCACGACCAGCTTCTGAGCAAAGACCAGCGTCGCACACTTCCGTCTTTCGTCAAGAAGCTATACGAGCCGGTCGAGCCGAGCCGTCATCTTCTCCTGTCGCGCCTGCGTTACGCCAAAGAGCTCGTGGTGCTCATCGATTCGTTCGTCGAGCTCATCGTGAACAGCAGCGCCTCAGCAGCTAGCGAAGGTAAAGCCACGCGGAAGGTGCTCGGCGGGCTGTCGAAGAAAATCAACGAGCTCATCGCGTCAACGGAAAAGCCCGGGATCACGCAGAACTTTCCCGAATCTTGAAAGAGCACGACCGGGCGCTCAAATATCTGAACACGGCCGTCGTCCACTCGGTGAACCCGTGGCTCGAGCGGCAAACCGCCGAGCTTTCGACCGAGTTCGTGTTTCGCCAGGAAGAAGTGCTCAAGACGGTACGCGAGCACACAGCGCATCACGGCATCGACTGGGAGCGCGACGTCGAAAGCTTCGTGACCCACGGTATTCGAGGGACGTTGGGCTGCCGTTCGCTCATGCGTCTGGCGGATGGGTCGTCGAAAGTCGTCCTCTTGAACTATCACCGGCGGCGCCAAGCGTGGCAGGTGCGCTATCTCGGTCCACGCGTCACTGACGTCGTGCGCGACGCACTCCAGAAAAAGGGAAAACACCTTCCCGACGACTACGACGAGAAGCGTGAGCAGCCGACGTTCAGCCTCGATGAACAATCTTGTCGGTTCTTCATGCTCAAGCGCAACGTCGCGCGGGTGGAAGCCACGCTCGTGCTCGACGAAGACCGCGACGAGAACCCGTGGGACGTCGTTGTTCTAAAATACAATGACGAGGTTCTCGTGGATCGCACGGCGTAACGTTGCTTAACGACACCGTCATGGCTTAAGATCCGTCGTGTCGCAAAGGCGCGTTCTGCTTCTCCTGACATTCTTTATCAGCGGGCTCGCGGCACTAATTTTCGAGCTCGTGTGGACGCGACTGCTCCTACTCTCGATGGGAACGACGGCCACGGCCGTCGGTATCGTCCTCGGCGCCTTCATGAGCGGGATGGCGCTCGGAAGTGCTTTGAGTGGATATCCTCGATTGGAGAAGCTCAATCCCGTTTTGACCTTCGCGGCGCTCGAAGCGTTTATCGGAATCTACGCGCTCGCGTCGCCGACGATTCTCGGCGCTGTTGGCAGTGTCTCGGGCCAAGAGCTCCGTTTTTTTCTCGCAATCGTGTCTTTGCTCCCGGCGACGGTGGCCATGGGAGCATCGCTCCCGGTGCTCGTCCACGCTCTCTCCGCTTCCTCCGCTTCCTCCGCTTCCGGAGACGCGATCGCCGTGAGCTTAGGGACACTCTACACCGCCAATACTGCAGGCGCGGTGCTCGGACCGCTGCTCGCGATCTTCTGGTTCTTCCCGAGCGTCGGACTCACGGCGACACTTTGGGTCGGCGCCGGCCTCGATTTTCTCGTCGCGACGTCGCTCGTCGTAGCCCATCGGCGTTTTCCGTCGCCGTCCGTGCACGCAGTTGAAGGGAAGCAGAGCCCGGTATCGTGGCTCGTGCTCGCCACCGTCGCCATCTCGGGTGCGGGAGCCATGGTGTACGAAGTCGCTTGGGGACGCACGCTTTCGATGGTCTATGGCTCTTCGATCTACGGCGTCTCGATCATGCTCTCGACGTTCCTGCTCGGCATTTCTCTAGGCGCCGGGCTCGCGTCCTATCTTCTGCACCGCCATCCAACCACGCATCCGCTGGCACGACTGTCCAAGACCCTCGTGGCCTCGGCTACGCTCGCCTTCTTTAGCCTCATCATCGCGAGGAGCCTCCCGTTTCTTTTCCTGAATTTCTACACGTCGATCGAGGCCCGCGAGAGCACGCTCTTTTTGTCACAGTTCATCATCGCGGCGCTCCTCATGCTCCCGTCGACCATGGCGCTCGGGGCCACGCTCCCACTCGCCGCCGATGCCCTTCCCAAACCACGGACGAGCGCTCACGTCGCCAAGCTCTATAGTTGGAACCTCATCGGCTCGGCGTTCGGCGCTATCACCGCCTCGGTTGTGCTCCTGGCGAGCTTAGGCGTCGAGTTCACGATACGGGGCGCCGCCGTCATCGCGCTCGGCATGGCTATCTTGCTCCTCGCGCGCTCCGGCCGGTTCTCGGTTCCGACTGCCGCGATGGCAGGCTCTTTCATTCTCATCATCCTCGCTCTCGATCCAAGCGGCGCGCGCGTAGTAAAGAGTTTCGGCGTCTATAGCGGAGCACGAACCTATGCGAGCTACGAGATTGGGCAGCTACGCGACATCGTCGCGAGCCACGAGCTACTTTATTATCGCGACGGCGCGACAGCGACCGTCGCGGTGCAACAGATCGAGAGCTTTCGTCTTCTGAAAATCAACGGCAAGACAGACGCTTCGAACGGGCCGGGTGACGTCGCGACACAGCTTCTTCTCGGCCATCTTCCCTTTCTCCTGAAGGACGCGAAGCGGGTGGGCGTGATCGGCTGGGGAAGCGGCATGACCGTCGGCGCCGTCTTGCAGCATCCAGTGGAGCTTGTCGATGCGTTCGAGATCGAGACGGCCGTCATCGAAGCGTCCCGTTTCTTCGAGCCTTTGAACGGGCAACCCCTCGACGACAAGCGCATCGAACTCATTCTCGGCGACGCGCGCAATCAGCTACAGCGCCGCGAAAGGACCTACGACGTCATCATCTCGGAGCCTTCGAATCCCTGGATCACCGGCGTTTCCAATCTCTTCACGAAGGACTTCTTCGAGATCGCCGCCAAGCGGCTCGAGCCCGACGGCCTCCTTTGCCAGTGGTTTCACCTCTACGGCATGTCCGAAGAGTTGACGCGCTCCCTCATCGCGACTTTCCGCCAAGTCTTTCCACACGTCATCGCGTTTCAGGATCGCGACCTCATTCTCATCGGCGGCCGCAACCCTCTCGAGCTCTCGCTCGACCGGCTCGACGCGCTGTATCGCAACCCGGTTATCCAAGAAAGCCTGACGCGCGCGGAGATGCAATATCCGAGCGACGTCCTCGCGAGCATGACGCTCGACGCCAACGGCACGGCGGCCTTCTCGGATGGCACGAGGCTCAACACTGACGACAACATGTATCTCGAGCTTCAGGCGCCGCGCTCCCTCTATCGCGACAACATCGAGGCGATCCTCACTAGCATGCGCAAATATCCTCCCGATGTCCTCGCACACCTCACCGATGTGAAGTCCGAGGCCAAAGTACGGCTCGAGCTCGCGGCGTCCTACTTCACCGCGGAACGGCTCGAGGAAGCACTCGTGCAAACGGAAGCGGCCGTCGCGATCGAATCGTCTTTCGAGGGGCAGAAGCTGCGGGGCCAAGTTCTGCAACAGCTCGGCCGTCACGATGAAGCGAAGGCGGCACTGCAGCAGGCGCTAGAGGCGGGCGGCGACGATGCAGGGTGCCGCTTCGTAGAAGCGATGCTGCGCGCGCTCGACTCTCCCACAGCTCCTTAGCGTCCCTTAGCGTCGCCTCATTCCGGAATCTTGATCTCGCATCGACCGACAAGACCCGATGAGCCTCCAACACGGATGGCAACTATTTCGCCCTCGCGTTTGTCGGCCTCCACCTCCAGGATGCTCGGTCGACCCATCTCGAAGCCTTGCTCCACGATGAAACGGAGGGTGCCGGTTGACTTCGCGTCGCGGGCGGCAAGGTAGCCACCAAGCGCCGTGGCTGCGGCACCCGTCGCCGGGTCTTCCGCGATACCCATGGCGGGCGCAAACATACAGGCACGCAGATCCGAGCCGGCACGTTCGGGGTCCCGCGTCAGCAGGAATAGGTGCGGTGCCCAGTAATTCGCGAGCACCTCCTTCCAAAGACTTGTCTCGAGCGATGCCCGAGCGAGCGCGTCGCGATTGCGAAGCGACACGAAGAGAAAGGGAACGCCGCAGGAGACGGCTTGCGGCGTAAGCTCACCTTCAGTGAAGTCGTCCGGGCTGAGCGAGAGAAGTGCGGCGAGCTTCACGACCGAGGGTGGCTCGGGTCCGATCTCCGGCATTTGAGCCGCGGACAGCGTCGCCGAAACAGGACGTCCGTCCACGACGTGGATCGAGACCGGCACGGGGCCAACACCCTCTTCGAACACGATCGGCGTGTCGTCACCATCGAGCGTGATGTCGCCGAGCGCCGCGAGCACGTAAGCCGAGCCGACTGTGGGATGTCCGGCGAACGGAAGCTCGACGCCAGGCGTGAAGATGTGGAGGCGACGCGTGTGCTCCGGGGATTCCGGCGGGAGAACGAACACGGTCTCGGAAAGGTTGAGCTCACGCGCAATGGATTGCATCCGTTCGGTAGCGAGTCCTCGCGCGTCCGGGAATACCGCGAGCGGATTACCTCCGAAGATACGGTCGGTGAACACATCCGCTGTGTGATATCGATAGATCATGTTTCCTGCTCCTGTTTGGACAAGTGGCGAGTTGGACAAGTGGCGAGTTTGTATCATCTCCTCGGGCGCCGAGACACCTGCGGCGCCGGCGTGTGCTATTTTCCCGATGAGGTCGAACATGAAAGCCAAATGCTGGTTGTTGAGTCTCGTGCTCGTTTGTGCGTGCACCGCTGCGACGGAGGCCGCCGGGGCGGTAGAGACGTCGCTTTATCAAAGCCTTCGTTACCGGCTCATCGGCCCGTTTCGGGCAAGCCGAACCGTGGGCGGCGTGGGCATCCCAACGCAGCCGAACGTGTTCTTCGCCGGCGTGAACAATGGCGGTGTATGGAAGACCGACGATTACGGCCGCACGTGGAGGCCCATCTTCGACGACGCGCCGACAGGGTCGGTCGGCGACCTCGCGGTGTCGCCGTCTCATCCGAATGTGATCTACGTCGGCACGGGCGAAGGTCTTCATCGCCCCGACCTCGGTGTCGGCGATGGAATCTTCAAATCTATCAACGGCGGCGAGACGTGGGAGCATGTTGGGCTTTTGGACGTACAGCAAGTCGGCCGGCTCGTCGTGCATCCAACGGATCCGGACGTAGTTTTCGTCGCAGGGCTCGGACACCCCTACGGGCCGAACGACGAACGTGGGGTTTTTCGGACTACTGACGGTGGTGTGAGCTGGGACAAGATTCTCTGGGTCGACCACAACACGGGCGCCACCGTGGTAGAGCTCGACCCGAGCAACCCAAAAACGCTATATGCGGGTCTATGGGGGCATCGTGAAGGGCCGTGGGAAAACGCGCGCTTCTCGGGACCCGGTACCGGTCTGCACAAATCAAAGGATGGCGGCGACACGTGGGAGCACTTGACGGAAGGTCTGCCATCAGAGAACTGGGGACCGCTTTTCATCGGTATATCACCGAGCGACTCGGACAGGGTATACCTGACGGTCAGCGCGCGCGGCGGAGGAGGCCTTTTCCGCTCCGACGATGGCGGCGCGAGCTGGACGCAAACTTCCGACGACCCGCGACTCGGCGGTGACGTGCGGGTCCATCCGCAGAATCCCGACATCGTGTTTGTCGGAACGATTGCAGCCTATCGATCGGACGATGGAGGCCATACTTGGACGTCTATCAAAGGCGCGCCTGGCGGAGACGACTATCAACGCATCTGGATCAACCCAGAAAATCCCGACATCATGCTCTTCACCGCCGACCAGGGAGCCACGATCACGGTGAACGGGGGCCGCACGTGGAGCTCCTGGTACAACCAACCGACTGCGCAGCTCTACCACGTGTCGACCGACAACCAGTTTCCCTATTGGGTGTATGGCGGCCAGCAGGAAAGCGGAGCGATTGGAACGGCGAGCCGCGGCAATGGCGGCCAGATTTCATTTCGTGACTGGATGGGCATTGGGGCGGATGAATACGCCTATGTCGCGCCCGATCCGTTGAACCCCGACATTATTTATGGAGGGCGCGTGATGCGCTTCGACAAGCGCACCGGGCAGACGCAAAACGTGGCGCCGGAAGCGCTACGCTCGGGAAAGTACCGCTTCGTCCGCACGATGCCTCTCATGTTCCATCCGGCCGAGCCGAGGATGTTGCTCTTCGCGACAAACGTGCTCTGGAAGACAACGAGCGGGGGACAGGAATGGGAGATGATGAGCCCGGACCTCTCCCGCGAGCAACCCGAAGTTCCGGAGAGCATCGGTGACTTCTATAGGTCCGAGTTTGAGACGATGGCGCGCCGGGGGGTGATCTACGCGCTCGGCCCATCGCCTCTCGACGTCGACACGATCTGGGCGGGCACGGATGACGGGCTCGTACACGTGACGCGGGATGGCGGCAAGACGTGGCGCGACGTCACGCCGCCGGAGCTCCGCGCGTGGGACAAAGTCTCTCAAATCGACGCCGGACATTTTGATGTCGACACGGCGTATATCGCGATCAACGCGATTCGGCGCGACGACATGCGGCCCCTCATCTATCGTACGCATGACGGCGGCACCACATGGACGCGTGTCGTGAACGGTCTGCCCGAGATGGGCCCCGTCAACGTTGTCCGCGAAGACCCGAAGCAAGCCGGACTCTTGTTCGCGGGAACAGAACGCGAGACTTATTTCTCGGGCGATGACGGCGACTTGTGGCAATCGCTTCGGATGAACATGCCGGCCACTTCGATCCGAGATCTCGTCATCCACGAGAACGACCTCGTCATCGGAACCCACGGCCGATCGATCTGGATCCTCGACAACATCACGCCGCTGCGCGCACTCGCCAAAGTAGAAGAAGCCGAGCACGCTTTTCTCTTCGAGCCACCCACCGCGACGCGCGTGCGCTGGAACATGTTTGGCGACACGCCGCTTTCGCCCGAAGAGCCCGCCGGTGAGAATCCACCGGACGGAGCCATTCTGGACTACGTCCTCACGCAAAGCGCTTCAGAAGTCATGTTGGAAGTCTTGAACGGGAGTGACTTGATCCGGCGCTACGCGAGCGATGACGCACCCGAAGACGTGAACCCGACCTCGCTCCGGCACCCAACCTACTGGATTCGTCCGCCGCAGAGCCTCGCCACCGAGCGCGGACATCATCGCTTCGTCTGGAACCTCCGTCACACGCCTCCGTCAGGAAGCAGAAGGTCCTTCGCCATCGCCGCCGTTCACGCGCGTACGCCAGTAAGCCCAGTCGGCCCGCTCGTCCACCCGGGCACCTATACGATCCGCCTGACAGTCGACGGAATAGTTTCCGAGCGAGAGCTCCATGTTCGCATGGATCCTCGGGTCGAGATCAGTGATGAGGCGCTGAGGCTTCAAACCGAGAACACGATGGCGTGCTACCGAGGCTATCTGGCAGCACAAGACCTTCGCGAGGCGATTGAGGCTGCATCGCTCGCGGAAGGGGAACAGGAAGCGTGGAGCATACTTTGCGGCGCGCGCTTACCCGGCGCCGCCGACACGCTCTACGGCAGCATTTACGAAACATCACCCGAAGAAGAGACGGTGATGGGACTCCAGCAGAAGTTTCTCTACATGATGACGCTGCTTCAGCAAGCGGATGCCCGGCCGACCGCGCAAGCGATCCGAGCCGTGGAGCAACTTAGGGGAACACTTCAGGCTCTCTCCCAACGCTGGGCCGAGATTCGCTAGCCAGGACGGTCGATCGACCCTATCGGAGATCGGCTAGAATGGAACATACGTCATGAGCGATGAAAAACGCAGTCGGGCGGCGCGCGAGCGCGCGCGGAAACGTCGTGACTGGCCCGTACGGGTATTTCGATTGGGCATGGAGCCCGGCGATGACTTATCCGCTAGTACGACCGTCGACGAGCGGCTCGCAATGATGTGGCCGCTCGCGGTCGAGGCGTGGGCTTTGAGTGGGCGAACTCTTCCGGTCTACGCCCGTAAGAATATACCTGGACGCCTCATCGAAATGTACCGCCAAAACGACGTCCCTCCGGACGACAGTGCCTCTTCGTAATCTGAACGACGACTTCCGGGATTTGCTCCTGGAATTTATCGCCGCAGGCGTCGAGTTCGTCATCGTGGGCGCCTACGCCGTCGCCTATCACGGCGTGCCCCGAGCGACTGGATACATCGATGTTTTCGTGCAAGCCAGTCACGCGAACGCACAACGCGTGTTCGATGCACTCGTCTCATTCGGAGCGCCACTGGACAGCGCGGGTGTCACCGCGAAAGACTTCGAGAAGGCAGGTATCGTTTATCAGATCAGATAGGGCAACCGCCTCGCAGGATCGATGTGCTGACCGAAATCTCCGGAGTCAGCTTCGATGAGGTTTGGGATTCGCGACAAACCGTGGATTTCGAAGGGCGAGCCATCCACTTCATTGGTCGCAACGAACTCGTTCGCAACAAGGAAGCCGCGGGCAGACCGAAAGATTTCGCGGACGTTGCACGATTGCGCAACGAATAGGTCAAAAATCCTCGAGCAACATGGCGTTCCCGGAGAACCCAAGGGGGCGCCGTCGAGGAACAAGCTCGTGCCGTCCACCGTCCAGGCGACGAACTCTCCCCCCATCCAACCTTCCGGGGCAAAAGGCTGTTTCAGAGGGGTGAGAATGTAAAGGGGCGGTGCTCACTCTCCATGCTCCTCCGCGGCGATGAGCTCCTCGAGGAACTGTTTGTCTGCGGCATCCGACGGGCGAAACGTGTCTTTGGTTCGGATGAGCGTTCGCTTGCTGGCTATCGGGATCTTCACGCCATGAATCTCGACATGATCCTGATCCTGAGCGGCGTCGTCGTAAACCACGTCGCAAGCCTTCGCGAGGAGACCCACGATGACTTCATCCGCGATGCGCACGACTGAATATTCTTCAACGTCCGTGTCCGCGATCTCCGCTGCAGTGTTGTCGGCAAGAATAGCGAGTGCCGATTTGATCCTGGACACGTTCTGAGCGCTCGGTTCGATGAGCAGGTCGATGTCCTTTGTCGTACGGCCCGCACCGTGGGCAATGACGGCAAAGCCGCCGATGAGAACGTACTGGGCGCCGTGCTCATTCAGGGATTGGCAGATGCGGACGAGATCTTCGATCTGTGGCGCGCGAGAGTACTCGCTATCGTTCTTCTCATCCAACGGTCCGCCTCCTCGAGGCTGGAAAAGCGATAAACGCCTCGGGGAACGAGCGCATCAACGGGCTGGAGCTGCGCCGCCGTCTTTAGAAGCTGTCGCGCGTCCTCGAGCGATGCTGTGTCTTGCCGGCGGTTTCCGACCGTTTTCATGGAGAAAGCCGCCCCTCGTGGTGTCGACTTCGGCATCGTCATTACTGAACTTAGAATACCCCGTCCAATATGGATCGTGCGAGCCACAGCCGGCCCTTTCTCACTGCAGCTCCCCATAGAGCTCGAGCAGCTCGTGGATGCGGTTCGACCACGAGAATTTTTGCTCCGCAATCCGGCGGCCTTCATGGCCCCATTCCGCGAGCATCTCGCTCTCCGTGACGGCCGCGATGAGCGTGCGCGCGAGGGCGTCCACGTCGGCGGGCTCCACCAGGATCCCGGAAACGCCGTCGAGCACCTTGTCGGGGATGCCGCCGACGCGCGTCGCGATGACAGGTTTGCTGTGCGCCATCGCTTCGAGCGTGACCATGGAGCTTCCTTCGTATCGCGTCGGGTGGACGAATAGGTTCGCCCGTTTGTACAGCGCGTGGAGTTGCTCGTCGGAGACAGAGCCCACGAGGAACGTCTTGGGAGCAATGCCGCGCTCGTTTGCGACGCGCCCGATCGTCTCGCGCTGCGAACCTTCACCGACGAGGACCCACTTCCAGTTCTCTGGCATCTCTTTCCGGATCGCACCGAGAGCTTTCGCCAGATCCACAAAGCCTTTATTCGTTTCGAGGCGGCCGACGGATAGCAGCACGGTGTCCCTCGCATCGAGATCGAGCACGGATACTTCGCCGGCGGGTCGTCGATCGATCTCTTCTATATCGATGGCGTTGGGAATCACGGCAATCTTTTCCGGCTCGACGCCGAGTAGCTTCTGCACCTCCTCCTGCATCGATTGGTCCGGCGCGATCACGCACGCCGCCCGGGCGGCCGCATAGCGGATCGCGTTTCGGAGCGGGAAGTAGGCGGCTCGCTTGAGAGCCGTTGTTTTGAACTCTTCCATCCCATGCGGATGGAGCACGAGCGGAGCATGTTTTCCGGCGCCGAGCCTTGCATAACCAAAACCCGCGCCGCCATCCGCTTGGACAATGTCGGGCTCGAAGGATCCGACGAGCTCGCGCGCCGCGCGCACGCTCCAGATCAAGTAATTCGTGTTGCGCTCGAGCACGACGAAGCCGGGACGGCGCGGCCATGGAAGCATTCGAGACGACGTGAACGTATAGGTCTCGTCGCGCAGCTCCGAGAGCTCTTGACGGGGCGGCTGTGTGAAGACCCGTACATCGCAGCCGGCGCGCTCGAGGTAGCGCTTGAGCGCACCGGTGTGGCGCTCGAGCCCACCACGACCGTGCAATGGGTGGATGGCGCGGGTGATGAGAGCGACCTTCATGACTCGCTGACGCCCCGATAGAGAGCTTCGATTTGCGGAAGCACGGCCTTCTCCGAGAAGACGGCTTCCGCGCGCGCCAAAGCACCTTGGCGAAGTCGCTCGGCGAGGGCCTCATCGGTGAGGACACGGGCGAGCTCTTGGCCGAGCGCGTCGACGCCCGTCGCCAAAACACCGCTCTCTTCGTGTACCACTAGGTCGGCGCTGCCGCCGGTGGGCTCGACTACGAGCACCGCGCCGACGGCGAGCCCGTCGAGGAGCACGCGAGAGAGTGGCTCTTGCCAGCGCGACGGGAAGAGCACGGCGTCCGCGTGCTGCATCAATGCGCGCGTTCGCTCTTCGTCGACCCAGCCGAGCCACGTTACGCTTCGGCCGCGTCGCTCCGCTTCGCGTCTAAGCTCGGCCATCATGCTCCCGGAACCAGCGACGATGAGCGGTATCTCCGTCTTGGCCGCTTCGAGGACCGGGAGCAAACGGTCCGGCGCTTTGTTCGGCTCGAGCTTCCCGATGAACAGGAGATAGCGATCGGGCAAGTCCGTTGGTTTCTCGAACGACGTGCCGAGCTCGCTCGAGAAATTAGGGATGACCTCGGCATCCGCATTACCGGGCAGAGACCGCGCGACATGGCGGCTCACGGCCACGACCGCTCTGGCCTTCGCAAGAAGTGTCGCGCGCCTTTGAAGCTCGGCGCCGATGAAGGGCGGCACGAGCGGTGTGAGCGGCCACATCCACGGTCGCCGGCGGCCCGCGCAAACGACGCGGCGTGAGTAGCTGCAGCCCGGGCACGCTTTTGTCCCCGAGAGCATCGTCGACCAGATACAGCTCGGCCAGTAGTCGCGCACCGTCACGACCATTGGAAGCCGAGGCGCCGCGTGGCGTGTCGCGATGGCAGACAGCCAATGCTGCGCGTGAACCAGGTCCCACGCTTCTTCACCGAGCTCGCGCTCGAGTCCACGGGCATAGGCCGTCTCGCGCGCGCGGCTTCCGATGCGCGCGGCGGGGATCGCAACTTCGGAAACCGCAACACCGTTCCACTCCGTTTGCTCTTTGGTCTCACGCCGGGCCACCACGACCCGCACATGATGCCCGCGCCCCGCGAGGGCCCGCGCGAGCGTTGCTGTCGACCGGCCACTCCCTCCGCCGCCAGGTGGGAACACGTCCGTCGTGAGCAGAACGTTCATTGCTTCCCCGTCATCTCTTTCAGGATACGATCGAGAGCCTCACAATGCAGTTGCCAACTGTAGTGAGCTACGACATGCTCGCGCGCGGCGCGGCCCATGGCTCGGGCTCGGTCGCGGTCTTCAAGAAGCGAGCCGATCGCTCGCGCCATCGCGGCAACATCGCCCTCTTCGTACAAAAGACCTTCCTGTTCCGGACGGATGATGGCGCGTAGCGGCGGCACATCGAGGGTGACCACGGGCATCTCCATCGCCATGTACTCGAAGATCTTGAGCGGTGACCAGTAGAAGCCGAGCTGCATCTGCCGGAGCTTCTCGGGCTGATAGGGCGCGACGCCCACATCACCCCTGCTCAAATAGCCCGGCATCTCGTGGTAGCCAACGGCGCCGGTGAAGAGAACGCGGTCGTGCAGGCCGAGCTCATAAGCGAGACGCCGCGCTGGGTCCCACGAAGGACCGGCGCCAACGAAAAGAAAGAACGCTTCCGGCACCTTTTCCGCGGCGCGCACGAGCATATCAGCCCCGTGCCACGGCCGAAAGCTTCCAGAGAACACTACGACCGGTCGACCCTCTGGAATATCTAGAGTGGTAGGCTCTACCTCGGGGCGGAACTGCTCGACGTTCGCGCCCCAATTCACCTGATGCACTTTCTCGGCGGTGACGGTGTCAGGAATGATGGAGGGGAGCGGCGTGACCAGTCTGCTAGCCTTTGCCGCCAGCTCGTCTCGGAGACGACGCATGGGCTGGACGAGAAGCACACCGTCGAGAAAGCTCTTCAATGAGCCGCGAGGCTCCTTCAGCGGTGAGTTGACCTCTAGAAGCGACGGTATGTTTCGCTCGTGCGCGGCTCGAATCCCTTCGCCGCCAAAGTTGTAATAGCGCTCGATAACCGCGTCGATGCCGAGTCGATCGAGAAGCTCGGCGGCTTGGCGACGCGCGGTCCATCGGAAGGCCCGATGCTCGAAGAACATCGCGCTCGGGTGAAGAGTGAATGCGTCTTCGGAACCGTAGGGGGAAGCGTCGCCGAGCGCGATAACATGAACTTCATGCCCGAGCGTCGCGAGACCGCGGGCCACTTCTTCGACGTGCACCGAACCGCCGGTGCGACCCGGCACTTTCTGGTCGGAAGCGACATAGAGCAGCTTCAAGCTTCAAACCGCCTCGAGCAACAGGAAGAATGGCCCGGTGCGCACACGCCCCAAGAGCATCACATCGAGCTTCATCAATTGCGATGCGACCCAAAGCGGGGCGTGCGCCCAGCGGCCGACCTCGGGCTTCGTCGAAACGTGATCATGTGCATCGTGAATGGCACCATCGTGATGCGTCGCTTTCTCCCGGTCTTCTCTCTTCTTCGCGCCGCCAAAGAAGTTGTGCTCGACGAGAGGCAGCATGAGGTCTTCGAAGATGGCTTTGAAGACAACATTGTAATAACGCATGCCGGCGATGCGGAACCCGGCGCGCACGAGTACGTCGTCGAGCTGCTCGTAGCTTCGAAGCACGTTCTGATGGTCGGATTTCCGCTCGCGCTCCGGCGCGTTATCGACGAGGCCTCTTTTGTCGAGCCAATGCACGGTCTTGTTGACACGGCGCTGAAAGGCCGCCAGCCGGGAGCTCATTATCACGTGAGAGTACAAGAAGAGCTTCCCGCCGGGTCTCAGGACGCGCCGTGCTTCGGCGAGCATCGCGTCGACACCTTCTTTGTCGAGGTGCTCGAGTACATCGAGCGAATAAGCTTTGTCGAAGCTCGCATTCTCGAAAGGAAGCAGGCGGATATCGCCACGCGCCAGGTCCACCGTCGCCATAGGCTCGGGCGCGAAATGCGCGCCGGCATCGATCCCTACGAGTTGCCTGCAGTGTGGCCGAGTGAAGTAGAGGAAGCGGCCATTGCCACAGCCGATGTCGAGGATGCGATCGTTGCTCGACGGCGCGAGCATCTTCAACATCATGTCCATCTTGATCCGGGCGGATAGAAAGAGCGGGCGGATGGCGTCGGTGCGGTAAAGGAACGCATCTTCCGCGTATTCCGTGAGGCTTTCGAACGTATCGGCCGGCGGCCGCAAGTCGAGATAGCCTCGCTCCGCGAGCGCCGGAAAGAGGCGACGGCAACTCGGGCAGCGCATGCCTTCGTCATCTGGTTCGAGCTTGGGCGCATCGCCATTCGCCTGGGCCCGACAGGCCGGACAGTGCAGCACACTCTTCAAATATTCCGAGATCATTGCCGCTCGCCCCGACCGCTTCCCGCGAGGTCATCACGCGCAACGAAATAGCGACTCACGACGGAGATCAACCGGGGGGGCACCTCGTAAATCTGATTGTGAACGATAGAGGTCCATACGAGACGCTGGCGATCCATCAGTCCGAGGCCAAACTGCACCATGAGCCCCACGTTCCACAGCACGACGGCGCTTGCGAGTGCGGCGACGCCGGCACGCTTTATGTGAGGGACAAGAAAAGCGATGGTCGCCCCGCCCCACACGGCGAAGATCACGGTCGCTCCAACAAATCGACGTGCGCCAAAGGCCCCCGCTTGCGTCCATGAGTCCACGGCGCCGGAGATCCAGACTTGCGACAAGAGACCAAGAAAGAGTGCTAACCCCACCTCGCGTTCACGCCGCAGAAACAACAACCCGCCCGCCGTGAACAGCAGGAGTACCGGGCTCCACAAAAAAAGCCCATGTTCGGGAGAGAAGAGGACTTGAAAAAAATGCGGCGAGTACCACGCCATTTTGTCTTGCACGTGCGACGACGGCAGCGGCTCGCCGTTCAGAATCTGATATACCGCGAGTTGGGGCAGGAACACGAGAAAAGCGGCGAGCCCGAACGCCGCGAGCCTCTTCACGCGATCGTCCATCGCGACCGCCGGGACGAGGGCGGCCACCGCGAAGAACAAATCCTGCTCGCGCACGAGCGCCATGAGGCCCGCCGACACGCCCCAAATCGCCCAGCGGGAGGTGCTCGGCTGGGCGAGCACCCACGGTCCGAGACTGAAGAAGACAGCGACCGCAAACAAAGAAGCGGCGTGGCTCATCCCGGGGGCTATGTACATGTAGTAAGCGACGGGCGTGCCCCACCAAAGCACGAGGATAGCGATGAAGCAGGCGAAGGGCTCCGCGAAGCGGCGGGCAAGTCTGTAACTGAGAAAGAGTCCAATGCCGCCATAGAGCGCGGAGGCGAGTGTTACCGCCAGACGATAAGTTCGCGACATACCGTCCGCGACCACATCCACGCCGTGGCTTCCAACAAAAACGAGCCCGGCATGCGCCGCGACGTAAAAGGGCGACCAGAGCACGGCCGTACCGATGGGACCAAAGTTTAGCTTCAAACCGGTCGCCGTCTCGCGATCGAGGAAGGTCTCTTTGAAACCTTGCCGGCCGTCCGGATCCTCTTCGTAGAAGTAGGTGTACTCGTCGGTAAAGTCGAGGTCGAAGTCGAAGAGTACCGATGGCAGGTAAGAGAAATATTCCACGGCGTCCGATTCGGAGATCCGTGGGCTCACGAGAACGAGCGAGCCGAGAAGCAGCACGCCTAATACGAGCTCCGTTTTGTCTCGAAAGATCTTCATGAGGACTTTCTGAGAAGGAGCTCCAAGTTACTAATAATGATGTTCTGGGTGAACCCGTTCCGCTCCAAGGCGCTCCGAAGAAAGTCCGGAAGCCGCGTAAAAAAACCGCTCACATGGCGCTCTTCCCGCACCACGTCGAAGCCGACTTTCTCGAGCCACCGGTGGACCCCCGACACCGTCACTTTCTGGATCAGGTCGTCTTGTTTGGTCTCGCCGCGCTCCGCCATCAGCTTGAACGTGTTCGACTCTCTCGGCTCTTTCAACCATCCCGGCCTTTTTCGGGCGATGTAGAAGTTCAGCCGGAAGGCCCAGCTTCGTGGCAGCAGAAGATGGATCGGGATGGGGATGCGCAGCCTCGAGAGGTGCGCGCCGGCAAAACTGAGATAAGGCGGAGTCTGAAGAAACAAAACGCCGCCGGGCCGCAGCACGCGATGGCATTCCGCGAGATAGGATTCCGGTAAGCGCACGTGCTCGATGACCGAGTGAGACAGCACGATATCGAAGCTCTCCGAGGTGAATGGAAGCGCAGCGCCGTCGCCCTGCACGAAATGCGCATTATCGATCTTACGCTCGCGCGCAAACCGCACGCCCGAATCACTAAACTTGTTCTTGATATCGAGCCCGATAGCTTGATCGCACTCCTCGGCAAAGGACACCGCGATGCCACCCGAGCCGCAGCCGGCATCGAGGACGCGGCCTTTCACGTCGATACCGTCCCATTCGAGCCGCCTCAAGATCTTGGCGCTACGGTAGTACTCGAAGAGGGCGTAGTGATAGCTCGAGCGGAAGCGGATATCTGCGTGCTCACGGATGACGTCGTTATCGATCTCACGCAAGGCAATCCTCGTACAGGTCGAGATAGGTCCGGACCACGGTCGCCGGACGCAGCTCCTTCTCGATGCGCGCCCTTGTGGCTTCCGACGAACGCGCAGCCCGATCGAGCTCGGTGCGGATGACTTTGGCGAGAGGCTCGATTTGCTCCCGTGGAACGATGCGGACATCGTCGGGAAAGAGCTCGCTGAGCTCGACACCGCCTGGGTGATCGGCCGAGACGATGCGAAGGCCGCACGCCAGAGCTTCCGCCGCCACCGTGGGAAAGGCCTCGAGTCTCGAAGGCAGCACGAAGAGATCCGCAGCGTGGTAGTAGCGCGGAAGCTCGCGGTTGTCGACGAGGCCGAGGAGCGTGACAACGCGCTCGAGCGAAAGCTCCCGGATCAAACTCTCGAGCTCGCCGCGGGACTCGCCTTCTCCCGCAATGAAGAGCTTCGCGTCGGGGAATTTTTGGAGCACGAACGGCATCGCCTCGACGAGAAAACGCTGGCCCGCCAGAGGATGAAGCCTCTTGACGTTGAGAAGAAGGGGGCCATCGATGCTGAGCGCTTGGCGCGCTTCTTGGCGTTCGCCTTCACTCGGGGCGCGAAAACGATTGTCGACAGGCGGGTAAATGACCGCGGGATGTTTGGGGATGATGCCGAGCTCGATCGAGCGCTCGAGCAACAGCTGGCTGTAAAAGGTCACATGTTCCGCGTTCTCGTTCATCCACAAGAACGGATCGATGAAGCGGGGCTCGTAGTGCCAGATCTCCGTTCCGTAATGCGTGAGGACGTAAGGCAAACCCCGCCCGCGAGCGATGGCCGCGGCTGCCTGGTTCATGAACGTATTGCTGTGGATGTGCACGACGTCCACGCCCTGAAACGCCTCGCGCGCCTGCCGGCGAACCGCAAACCACGTCTCGAGCTGACTCAAGCGAAGCTTGCGGCAGAGACCATTGCGCGGACGCGGGATGTAGTGAACGTCGGGTTTTTTTGGAAGGCGCTCGCGAGGCTCGAAGGCCATGAGCCGTACATCGTGGCCGTCCACGACGAGCCCGTCATGCAAGAGCTGTGGCAAGAGCGCGTTGGCCGCCTGATCGGGCGGAAGATGCGGCGTGACCATGCAGATCTTCACGCGTTCACCCACGCCTCTCGGAACTCGCGGAAGGTCGCGCCTCGCGCGCCCTCTTGCGTCAGAAAGGCCAAAAGCGTCTCGAGCTCACGATAGAACCGGTCCACGTCATCCTGGGTCTGGTTGTACGGGCTTCCGCCGGGAAGAAGCTCGCTCGAGTGAAAAATGATGTTCGCGGTGGGCGCTTCACCATCCAACACACGTCGCGCGAGCGCGAGCATGTCTTCGGTCTTGGAGTAGGAAGGTCGAAGCCAGATGGGTCTTGTTATTCGAAGAAGCCTCAAGGCCCGCCGAAACGGATAGGCGCGCGTGACATCGGCATAGGCTGTTTGCAGGATTCGCGGCCATTTACGATCGAGCGCGCTCGTGATGGGGATTTCAAGAAGTGTGCTCTCGCCCGAGCGGCGCGGATCGGCGCGGCTCAAGAAATACGGCACGAGCGGCGCCCCCGCGAAGGATGGACCACCTTTGCGCTTCTCGTTGAAGAACGGGTCGACGCTCGAGTCCACGAGATAGCCTTGCTCTTCGAGGATCGAAACGTGCCAGCCGGTGAAGCCGTTTCTTCCGGCGCGGTAGGACACGGGCGCTTCGTGCGCGACCTCCGCGACCGCGTCCGTCAAGACTTTCAGCTGTTCGCGAAAGTGCTCGGGCGACAAGTTCAACGGGTACAGATGCCCGTCGACGAGCGGCGGCGTCGACCACGGATGATGATGGGTCGCGATCTCGGCCCGTCCCGTTTCCGCGAGCTCGCGCAATACTTTCTTGGCGCCGCCATCGACCGCCATCTCGTGCGTCACGAGATAGGTTGGCGGCACACCGTAGCGATCGCAGAGCTCTTGAAGACGCGGAAGCTCGTACACGTTCTTCACTGGGAGCGCCTTACGCGCGTTCGGCTCCCACTGATTGTCAGCCTCGGTATCGACCCCAAGAAGGATGCGCGTCTCCATCAAGCTTTCCGATCCTGATCGGAATCTCCGAACGTGACGTGCCACCGGGACGTGTCGCGGAAAAACCTCTCGTCGACGTGGTCGCTTCGGATGCGCACGCAAAACTGCATGGGGCTTTCGAGCCGCATGAAGCCTTTATTGGCAAGCCGCGAGGCGATTCGGCGATCGAAAGTGAACGTTTGCATGCGTGCCGCGCCCCGCTCACGCGCCCAAGCAAAAGCCTGGTCGAGCAGAGCCCCAATTGTAGCTTTGTCCTCGGGATGCGCAAGGAGGTCGACGAGCAGAGCGAGTGGGACGCCATTTCTCTTCGTCAACCGCAGCACGATGTAGCCCGAGAGATCGCCGCCTCGGTGCGCGTCGAAGACGTCATAGTTGACATGCGGTACGCGACGGTACTTCCACTCGAGGTAGCGCGCCTTGCGTTCGGCAATGAAGTCGAAGTGGGGCGCGACGCGCTCCCACAGAGCGTCATAGGCATCGTCGAAGGGTTCCACGGCTGGACGCGTCTCGACCGTGTGGCGAGCACGGGTCTTGCGCTCAGGAAAGACGAGCCAAAGGAACAAAGACACGAAGGGCGCGAGCACAGCCGCACCGGCCGCGCCGAGACGGCGTTTGAGAAGCCCACGAACGTCGAGCACTTTCGAAAAGCAGGGAACCGGGCCGACATCCTCCCAGTTGAGCTTCCTAAAGAGTGTATAAGAGGAGACCGACAAGCCAAGCCCTAGCGAAGCCTCAACTTGCTGGTCCCAGTAGAGAAAGAGCCGCGAGCCGATGCCCTTTCGCTGGAGGTTGGGACCGACCATGACGTCCATGCCCCAGGAGGCTCGCAGGATCTTGTCCAGAACTTTGAGCCGAACCGGCATCGTCGCATATTGGCCGAGCACCCGATCCCCTGCTTTGGCCACCCAGATTTCGGGGCCTTCGGGCAGGCAGTTCGGGTTGTCTTCGTACTGCCAGCGCCAGCGCTCGCGGCTGTTCTCGGTGGCTTTCGCGCCAAAGACCTCGCGATACATAGCTTCGAGCGGACCTCGATCGGCTTCCGAGCGTCGCGAGATCGCGATTTTCTCTCCCGGGCGGCTTGCAGCCGTCATCGTAGGTGCAGAAGACATGTCGAAGAAGAAGATCCTAGCACGAGGCTCGTGCTGGAGCGGTTTTGACGCTTAGTCGCCCGGGAGCATGACGAGAGCGAGGATCACATAGACGAGGATGCCGGGAAAAGCTGCCGAGCAGATCGAGACCAGCACATAGGCAACCCGGACAATCGTGGGGTCCCAACCGAGCCATTTGGAGATACCGCCGCAGACACCGAGGATCATGCGGTCGGTGCTGGAGCGCGTGAGCCGATTCGTGCTCTTCACCTCACGAGAAGATACCACAAGACCAGTTGAACCAGGGGTCGGCGTCCTTTATCCTCCCGTTTCATGGGCTGTCTCGTCGGTTGCATCGCACTCGCCTTTCCCCGTTTGGTGCTCTTCGTCATGTTCCTTACGAGCAGCTATATCAGCCGCGCTTACGAGACAAACCTTTGGCCGGTGATGGGCTTTTTCTTCATGCCGCTCACGACGATTGCTTATGCCTGGGCGGTGAATGCGCACGGCACGGTGACGGGCGGCTATCTCGTTGTCGTGGTCATCGCTGTCCTCATGGATCTGGGGACGTCGGGTAACGGCGCCAAGCGCGGCGCCAAGCGGTGGGAGTAGCTATGGGTCTGGGAAGAAATTCAGCCCCGTCACGAACGACACAACCACCGCAATGGCGGTGAGCGCGATGCAAACGACAGCAACGAGCAAGTGGTCGCCTCGCTCCGGCGTTAGCGGGTCGAGAAACTTCGCCACAAAATAACCGCCAACGAGCCCGCCGAGATGGGCCTGATTGTCCACGCCGCGCATCACGATCCCGAAGACCGCGAACATGATGGCGGAGTACTTCATCTGCTGCTCGAGGGCGGTGCTTCCCGTCCGCCGACTGTAATACCAGAGCGCACCAAGGAGCCCAAAAACCGAGGCGGATGCCCCAATGGTGAGCCGCGCTCCCGAGAGGCCGAGGACGGATAGAAGCCATCCAAACGGCAGGTATGGGTAGATCAGCATCGCCACGCTGCTGAACGTGAAGCCGGTGATACAAGCCACGGTATAGATGATGATCATCCGGCCCGCGCCATAATACTCCGCGACGGCGGGCGCGAATCTCTGGATGATATACATGTTGAAGCCGATATGCATGAGCCCGCCATGGAGCCAGCCCGCGCTCAGGACCGTCCACCAGCGGCCGAGCTCGAAGACGGGGATGTGGCCGCTCGCCCCGAAGATAAAGAGCGCGTTGGTGCTCGGGCTCAGCATGCTCATGAGCCCGCCCATCTGGATGCCTGAGGGGTCCACCGCGAGGCTCGCTATGTAGAGGAAGACGGAGCCGATGATGACGAGCTTGACGAAGCCCATGTCGCGGCCGAGCGAACGGATCGCTCCCCCGAAACCCCACATGCTGGGATTGCTGCGCCCGCAGTTGAAACAAGTCTCGTCGTTGACCCCGACGAGCCTGCCGCATGAGGAACAAAGGACGGAGCCGCTCTTTTGTCGTTCGAACATCTATAGGCACATTTTAGCGGAATCGGCGCGGAAGCGACGGATGGATTCGGGCGAGGATCTCGTAAGCGATCGTGTCAGCCCAAGTCGCGACTTCGTCCGCGGTGATGGAGGCGCCGTTCTGGAAGCCGATGAGCACGACCTAATCTCCTTCGACAGCGTCGATTCCCGTGACATCCACCATGCACATATTCATCGCGACGCGGCCAGCAATCGGAGCGCGCCGGCCCCGCACGAGTACGGCGCCGTGATTCGAGAGCCCGCGATCATAGCCGTCGTAATAGCCTAGCGGCAGGATGTCGATCCGGCGCTCCGACGTCGCGCGGAAGGTAAGGTCGTAGCCAACCGTGGCGCCCGCCGGCACGGTCTTCACCTGCGCGAGCTGGCACTTCCACGAGAGCACGGGGCGGAGGTCGAGGCCTTGGACAGCGGCCCTCGTTTCCTTCGCCGGCCAGATGCCATAGAGGCCGACCCCGACACGGCCGAGAGTCAGGGCACCTTGGTCGTGGAGCAGGACCCCTGCGGTCGGAGACGCATGGATCACGGACGGCTCGAGCCCTTGCTGCCGCATTAGCGTTATCGCGGTCTCGAAGCGAGCAAGCTGAGCTCGAGAAAAGGTCGAGCTCGGGTCTTCCACGTCGGCGAAGTGTGTGTACGCACCTTCCACTTCGAGCCCTTCGAGACCCGACAAGAACGTCGCCCACTCTTCGAGCTCATCCAGGCTGACCCCGAGGCGATGCAGACCGGTCTCGATCTTCAAATGAACGCGAGCCGGACGGCCGAGCGTTACGGCCGCCGTCGACAAAGCCTCCGCGACATCGCGCCGGAAGAGTACTTGCCGGAAGCCGAGCTCGACCAAGCGTTCCGCTTCTGACGTGTCCATGGCCGAGAATCAAGACCGGTTTTTCGAGTGCGCGGAGCTCTTCCGCCTCCGCAAGCGCGTCGACGGCGAACCAGTCGACGTGGTCTCGAATTACCGGCGCGATCAAGGCGGCACCGTGTCCGTAGGCGTTGGCCTTCACGACCGCCATGAGCGCGAGGTTGCCGAGGCGTAATCGGAAGGTTTCGAGATTGCTGAGCAAGCACTCGCAGTCTAGCTCGATCCACGAGCCAGTCATTTCTCTATTCCCAAATCAGACGCCTACGGCTCGAGAGCCCAGATCTCGACCTTCGGTCCTTTGCGTGAAAGCGACGCTCGTGGTGGCCAGTCTTCATTGTCCAAGTAAGGGGGCCCGCTAGCGTCTTCGAACGGCGAGACGGTGTGGAGCAACGTGGCTTCTCGCGCGACGCGCTCGAAAAGGGCCGAGACTTCGGGAGGCGGCGGCGCGGGAGGATGCCGCAAAACGACCGTGGAAACACCGAGCTCTTTCAGGGGTGAGAGGCCGCGCTGGAGCGCGTCATAACCGACATAGATCCGGTTGAGCTCGTCGCCTCTTCCGAAGAAATAGAGCCCGTAGGACGTTGTCTCTCGCTCTGCGACTTCGAGGAGCCAGGTATATTTTCCTCGGCGCTCGAGCTCGCTGAGCCCGTCATTGGCTTCGAGGCTTCCCCAAAAGCTAGCCACGGATTGCGGGAGCGGCACTGAGTAGGACTGCAGCACCAGCGTCTCGCCTGAGGGAACGTTCTCGACGATCCACTGACGCGCCAAAGTGCGTGTATCGTCCCCGGCAAACAAGCGGTCGATCTGAATCGACTGATAGAGCGGCTGCAGGCATGCGAGCCCCGCGACGAGTCCAGCGACAGTTTTTCCAAAACGCGTCTCGAGGCTCGCGATCGTGAGGCCGGCGAAAACGGCCAAGCAAGGCAAGATGGGGTTGAGATAGCGCCCCGCGAAAAACGTATAAGTAATGAAAGCGAAGAACAAGGCTGGAAAAACGCCCCAGAACGCGAGCTCCGCGACGCCGCGACGCCAGGCGAGGAAGACGCCCGCGAGGGTGAGGCCAACGAGCAGATAGCCGAGCCCTTGCGCAAGAAGGAAGTCGACATAGAGTCCGAGGCTCGGGAAGATCCTCGCCCCCATGTCGAGGCTGCGATCCACGACGATCTGCCGGTTCGCCCGCATGTGCTCGAGCGCCACGGGAAGACGGAGAACGACGAAAGGCGATAGCAGAAAAAACGTCACCGCCGATACCGCGCCCGCGGCGATAACGTGCAAGAACTGCTCGAGCCGCCGGCTCGCCCAGTGAAACGTGATAAATGCCGGCGCGAGAAAAATCATGTAGTAGTGCGTCGCGAAGGCGAGGCCGAGTGCGACGCCTGCGACGCCGTAAGCCTGGAGCGTTTTTCGGTCGATCGCGCGATCAATGGCCCAAAGCGCGAGAATTAGAAGAAGGCCACTCGGCACATCGTGCTTCAAGTAGTGTGCGTCCCGAACATTAAAGTAGGCCACCGCGACGAAGAGAGCGCTCGCCCGGCCGGCGGTTCGACCGAAATGTTTCGCCGCGAGGTGATACGTGAGCACGACCGTCGCAAGCGACGCCGCCACGCCCACGAGCCGTCCGGCCAGGTAGAAGTCTGTCGGGTCGGTAAAGAACCGCTCTTGAAACGCGCCGAGACTGTCGTAGCGACCGACCGACCGACCCGCCACGTAGAGCGCGCCCATGACGCCGAAGAGGAAATAGAAAAAGAAGCTCGGGTAGAGATAGTAGCCAGGGTCGAGGCCACGGGCGACCGCGAGCGACCGCGCCATGATGTTCGCTTCATCCGGGTTGTAAACGAAAGGAAGCCCGTGGTCGATACCGTAGAGCCGCAGCACCGCAGCCACCACCAAAACAGCGAGAAGAAAAGGGTCCCGCATCAAGGCTAGGAGTCAGAAAGATAAGCGATCACGCGCTCGAGAATCTGCTCGAGGCTCACCGTCGGCTCGTAACCGATGAGCTTTGCGATCTTGCTCGTATCGGGAACACGCCGCGGCATGTCTTCGAAGCCCTCCTCATAAGCTTCTGCGTAAGGCACGAGGACGATTTCTGACTTGCTTTTCGTCATCGCTTTCACCTTCTCGGCCAGCTCGAGGATGCTCACTTCTTGCTGCGAGCCGATGTTGAAGACCTCGCCCACGGCCTCAGGGTGATCGACGAGGCCGAGCAGGCCGCTCACAACGTCCGAGACATCCGTGAAACAGCGGCACTGCGTTCCATCGCCGTAGACCGTGATCGGCTCTCCCGCAAGAGCTTGCCGTACGAAATTCGGGATAACCATCCCGTAGCGGCCCGTCTGGCGCGGCCCGACCGTATTGAAAAGTCGCACCACGACGACCGGGAGCTTCTTCTCTTTGTAGTAAGCAAGGCCGAGAAACTCGTCGATGGCTTTCGAGCACGCGTAGCTCCAGCGGCCTTTGCGGGTCGCGCCCATGACGAGATCCGAGTCCTCTCGAAACGGGATGTCGGTGCTCTTGCCATAAACTTCCGAGGTCGAGGCGAGGATGACTTTCTTCTTCTTCTTGCTCGCGACCCTCAGCACTGTCTCCGTGCCGTGGACGTTGGTCTCGATGGTGTGCACGGGGCTTTCGACGATGAGGCGCACACCGACGGCAGCGGCCAAATGAACAACGACGTCGACGCGGTCAACGTGCTCGGCGGTGGCGGGCCTGTTCAGAACGTTGTCGATGGTGTAATGAAAGCGCTCGTGGTCCTTGATATGGTCGATATTTTCAATGCTGCCGGTGGAAAGGTCGTCGAGCACATAGACCTCGTCGCCGCGTTCGAGAAGAGCTTCGGAGAGGTGGGAGCCGATGAAACCCGCGCCTCCCGTAATGAGGAACTTCACAACCAACGACCTCCGTTTGCCGGACCTTTATTGACCGCATTTTTGATCACTTCGTAGACCCGCGTCGCACCTCGTGCGTCGACGAGACGGGCGCCCGCTTCGCTCATTCGTTGGCGCGCGTCTCGATCCTCCAGAAGTGCTCTGGCATGCCTGCCGATCTCTTCCACACTGACATCGGTGCCGAGGCCAAGATGCTCGACCGATCCATAACGAGAGAACCCGTCCATGCGCTCCCGCTCGCGCAGGTTCTGACAAAGGACGATCCCTGGACGGCCGAGAGCGGCAATCTCGAATACGGTCATCCCGCCGGAGCAAAGCACGAGGTCAGCTTCCACTAGGATATCCGCCATATGATCGACGTTTTTCAAGACGTCCGGACGGTAGGAAAGCTCTGGCATGAGCGTATCGAGTTGCTCGCGATAGCCGTAGGCAGGGCCGAGCACGACCGTGACTTCTAGCTCCGGGATGTCGTCGAGGGCCTCAAGCGCCTTCATCGTCAAGTTTTGCGGGTCGCTCCCACCAAAGCTCAAGACAACGCGCTTGCCATCGTCAGGGACCGTCATCGATGCGCTGGCTTTCTTTTGAAACGAGTCGCGCAAGATCGCGAAAGCCGGACCCGCATGGTAATCGTCTAGCTCGACCTCACCCTCCTGCATCGTCGCGATGATGATCGAGGCGAGCTCTGAAGGGTTCTCGATATCATCGAGTGAGTCCACTAGGTTTACCGTCGACGCACCCAGACTGGCAAGTGCTGACAAATAGTCTTCCTCCAGAAAGGGGCGGTCGTTGACGATGATGTTGGGCGAGTAGTCCCGAATGACGTCGACGAGGGTCGTGAGCTCGTCCCCGGGCGCGACACGCACGGGATAACCGAGCCGGGCGATGTGCTGGATGCCTTCAGGCGGGTCGGCGCGCATGAGAAAGCAGAGATCGGCGTGTGGGGCGATCTTCGTCAAAGCTTCTGCCACCGCTAGGCTGCGCAGCACATGGCCCATCCCCATCTCGCCGCCGCCGTCGACGCAGAAGAGAACCCGCGGCAAGTGGACGAGCTTCTCGGCGAGCCAGAAATCATAGATGTCATGGACGGTGAGCGCGGACATCTTGTCCATGAGGATGTGCCCGACGTTCTCGCCGAGCCTCGCCTCTGAGTCGAGCACGTCGCGCCGCAAAGCACGGATGGCTCCGTCTTCGTGATAGAGCGGCTCGAGCTCGTCGCGGCGACCCACCCGCTCGAATAACGGCTCGAGCTTTCCCCGGGGGCGATGCCAAGTGAGTGCCCGCACCTCGTTGAGTGAGATGACGGCATCAAAGCCCTTTTGGATGAGCTCGTCGATGGCGGCGTCGATCTGCTCCGCACGCCGAAACGGAGACGTCGCCTGGAGCGTGACGACGATGTCGAAGCGGGTATCGCTCGCGGCTTCAACGCTCTCGACCGCGTGCCTTATGACCATGCGGATCTCGGAAAGGTCTTTCGCTAGCTCCTCGGGCCGTTTCACGACTTCGGCGTGGTACTCGCGCGCGACTCTTGCGACGTGATCGTCGTCGGTCGAGACGATGAGGCGATCGACATATTTGCTCTCCTTCGCCTCGCGCAAGGTATGTGCGATGAGAGGGAGTACCCCGAGACGCTTGATGTTGAGATAGGGCACCTCGGGATCGCCCCCGCGCGCGGGGACGACAGCGATGACGCGGAAACTGTCTTTCATGGTAGGCATAACGCGCACGGCCGGCTCAAATCAACTTCCATTCGAGCACGGTGTCTTCAGCGATGTCGTTCTTGGCCGTACGGCCGACGACGATGTCGACGAATTTTGGATAGATACCGGTGCCGGGGCGTTTGAAGGTTAGCATCTCGCGCGTGATGGTCGTGCCTTGCGGGATGTCTGTCGCGGAGATGATGCTGCGGCGGGCGAAACGATAAGCCTGGGATTCGGCCTCCACCGGGCCTTTCTCATAGCGGCCCATCGCCTGCTCGATAGTGCGGATCGCTTCCATCATCTGCTTCAGCTCGTGATGGTCGACCGAAAGATAGTGGTCGGCGCTTACACCGAGGGTCTTGTCGACAGTGTAGTGCTTTTCCACCACAACCGCGCCGAGCGCGACCGCTGCTTGAGGGACGGCAATGCCGAGGGTGTGATCGGAAAGCCCGACCGGAACATCCGGAAACGCCGCCTTCATGTGGAGCATCATCCTCAGATTGGCGTTTTCGGCATCGCACGGATATTGGAGCGTGCAATGAAGCAGAACGATCTGATCGTTGCCTTGCGCGCGCACGACGGCCAGCGCTTCTCCGATCTCCGGGATCGTTGCGAGCCCGGTCGAAAGGATCATGGGCTTGCCTTTTTGCGCGGCTTTTTCGATGAGCGGATGGTCGGTCAGATCCGCCGATGCGATCTTGAATCCGGGTGTCCCGAGCTCGTCGAGCATGTCCACGGCTTCATCGTCGAAAGGTGCGGAGAAACACAGGATGTCCTGCTCTTTGGCATAACGGAAAAGCTCCGCGTGCTCCTCGGGACCGAAGCGGTCGAGCTTCGAGAAGCTGTCAAATTGGCTTCCGTCCGGATCGTCGGCTTCGACCCAGTAGCGCGGAGCCGTGCGGGTCGATATCTTCCCGGCTTTGTAGCTCTGGAATTTGATGGCGTCGGCCCCGGCGGCCTTCGCTTCGCGGATGAGCCTCCTACCGAGCTCGAGGTCGCCGTTGTGATTAACGCCGGCCTCGGCAATGACGAATGCTGGGTGGCCTTCTCCTACGAGCCTGCCTCCAAAATCAATCTCTTTTGTCTTCATCATGATGGATTGTCCAACTTCACCGAGCGTATATTGTGCGCGGCGTCCGTAATGTGCGCGTTGATCGCGGCGAGCGCCGGTTCTTCGTCCAGCAGACGGATGGCATCGGCTGTCGAGAGCACAGAGCCCGAACGGTACAGTCTATCGAAGATACGCCCCATGAGCACAAGGTCGTCGGGCTCGTCCACGGTGAGCCGATAATGGGGGCGGTACAGCTCTTCAGGGAGCTCGGCCCGTGCGATGCGGAATTTTTCGGGGTTCTCCTTGATGTAGAGCGTGACGAGCTCCGAGCGGTGGCGATCCTCACCGTCGCGATGGCTCGTCTCGAGCGCGCGGCGGGAAATCACTTCCGTCAGGATGCCCATAAGGAGCGCGTCGCCGGGAACATAGGTGTAGTCACTGTCCTCTTTCAAGTGGAGCGCAACGAGTTTTTCGATGAGCGGCAAGTCGGTCAAGGGGTTGTCACCCGTGACACGGACGAGGTGCTCGGCGCCGAGCTCTCGACAAAGCGCGAGCAAGCGTCCGAGAACATCGTCCTCGTCGCCGCGGAAGGTCTTTACGCCGTGGGTTTCGGATGCTTCGACGAGCACGTCGTTCTCGCTCGACACCGACGTGGCAACGACGATGGCGGCTTTGCCGCCTAGCGAAGCGAGCCGCTCGAGAAGATGGACGAGGAGCGGCTTTCCCGCGAGCGGCGCCATCGCCTTTCCCGGACAGCGCTCGGAGCGCATGCGCGCGGAAACGGCGATGAGAACGCGACCGTCTTCCCAGAGTGCGCGATTACTCAAACAGCTCCTCCGTGAGCGGCGTAAAGGCCGCGATGTCCCGACGCGGCTTCCGGCCCACGATGCGCCCGGCGTCGCCCGGCGAGAGACCTTTCTCATGGCGTAGAAACACCAGCTGCTCTTCGGCAACGGGCTCGCCCTGGGGAAGAGCTACGGCGCTCAGAACCGCGCGCCGCATCGAGCCGTGATAGCGCGAAGCTCCTTCGCTTGGGGCGAGACCGGGCTCTCCGAAGGCGGTCTCGGCCTCACGGATGAGCGCCACCATTTTTAGAAAGCTCTCTTCCTCGAGCGCCGATTGGTAGTCGAAGCCCTTGGCGGCGCGATCGAGCGTCAGATGCTTTTCCACTAGGTCGGCTCCAAAGGCGACCGCGAGCGCCGGCAGCATCGCCGCCATCTCCGAGCCTCCGTCGACATGATCCAAGAACCCCACGGGAAGGCCGAACAAGCGTTTCAGCGTCTCAATGTAGCGGAGCTGGGAGTCCTCGGTTTTTGTCGGAAAGTTCTGGACGCCGTGAAGGAGCATCAGGTTCTCGTTGCCTTCGGACCGCACCACGTCGATCGATGCCTCCACGACGCCAAGACCCGAGCCGCCCGTCGACAAGAGGATGGGCTTTCCCGTGGCCGCCACCACGTGGATGAATGCCGGATTCTCCATGTCAGTCGAGTGGATCTTGTAGGCAGCGACTTCCATCTTTTCTCCGAGCTCGAGACTTCTGCGGTCGAAGATGTCCGCGAAGACCGGGACCGCGAGCGTCTTCGCTTCCCCCAGCACCCGCTCCCACTCGGCTATTGAGAGCTCGATTTGATCAAAGGTCGTGCGGTTCGGATCGTTCCGGGCGACGAGAGCTTCGGCGCGGAAGAGCTGGAACTTCACCGCTTCGGCTCCGGCCGCCTGCGCGCTTTTTGCGAGTGCTATGGCTTGGTCGGCCTCGCCTTGATGCGCGGAAGCTACTTCGCCGAGAATGAATGCCGGAGCGGCGTCCCCGATGTGACGAGCGCCTATCTTCATGGCCCACCTGCTTTCTCTTTCATGAAGAACCGCACCATGTCGAGCTCCAGCGCATCGTCGTTAACGCCTAGGACTTGCATGTTGCGAGGATCGCTTCGACGATACGTTCGGTCGAACGGCCGTCCGCGCCGAAAGCGAATTCCTGGATGTACTCCTTTCTTTTCTCTTCGAGCTCTTTTCGAGCTCTTTCGTCGAACAAGAGCTTCCGGAGCACCTGTTCGAGAGACGCGCCGGAAGATGCGCCGAGCGCCACGCCGCGCTCGACGAGCGCGCTGAGATTATTGGGAAGATTCACCACGAGAACCGGGCGACCCAGGACGAGAGCTTCCGAGGACGCAAACGAGTCTACCGTTATCAAACCGTCTGAGGCAAAAAGGAGCTCCAGAAGGTTCTTGTCGCTCGAGAGCATCCGCGTCTGCGGCGCCCCGACCCTCGCCAGAATCGCTTTGTAAGGCGAGGGCGACTCCGCTTGGTGCGGCTTCACGAAGAGCCAAACGTTCTCGAGACGCTCGACGGCCTCGACGAGATCGGAAAAGACGGCCCCCACCGCGGTGAAGCGGGTCGCGAGCACGAGCATGCGGGCGCCTTCAGGAACCTGAAGCGCCGTGCGCGTTTTTTTGCGGTCGAAGCCCTCGGCAGCACGGACGAGAGCGTCGAATTTCGGACTTCCAGTAATCACGATCCGGTCTTCGGGATAGCTCCCGCGCGTCACGAGCAAGTCTTTCGCGAGGCTTCCGTAGACCGCCGTCTTTGTAGGGATGGGAACGGCGTCCTCCCCGAGAAGCTCGAAGCGGCTGTGCTCGTGCGAGTAGTATTGCGGGTACATGATGCCGTGCTGGATCGCAAAAGACGGGATCCCGAACTCCTTGGTCGCGGTCACCGCCGCGCGGCCGAGCCCGCTCGACTCCGCATAGAGCACGAGGACGTTCGGTTTTTCGGTCTCGAGAACGCTCCGCACCTCGTGATAGGCGCGGATGGCCCAAGGAAGCTGACGGTAGAACATGTCCCGAAAGCACGCTAGGGCTTCCGGGCCAAGCGACACACCGCGATGGGTCAGGTCCGCATCCTTCTCGAACCGGCGCCACATCCGGCGGGACTCGGCGAAAGCCGGGGCGATCTTTCGGGTGAGGGACCACGAAAGGTAGCGACGGACCGGAACGTAGGGAAGCGCGCTTTCGCCAAGCTCGAGAACGTCGCGCGCCGACGCGCCGACGCGCCGGTGCTTGAACGGGACGGGCGGTCCGAAAGCAACGACGCTCGTCGACGCGCGCGCCGACGCCGCCGGCAGGATGCGATCGAAGTACATCTCGTAGGGCTCGCCGCTATCCGACGGCCGCCACATGGAGCCATGGGTTAGAAAGAACACTTTTGGTGAGCGGCCGTCTCCCTCGGGTGAGCGGCCATCTCCCTCGGGTGGGCTCCTGAGAACGGATTTCAACCCTGTGCCCATCATCTTGAGGTAATCGGTGACATGTAGCCGCGTCGTACGGGCCCGGTCGGGTGGTCCTGTCACGGGCTCACCGATCACTTCGACGTTCGAAACCATTTGGCGCGCCGCGGTCTCGAGTGCGCGGACCGGCCGCAAGAGCAAGAGGCGCGCAGGCTTTCTTTGGCCGACGAGGCGCGCGAGCACCTCGACGTCTCGAATCACCAACCGCAGCGGGGTATCGTGATAAAGGTAGAGCTCTGCCCACCACCAGAGCGTCAGCGGCCCGTAACGGAAGCGCTCACGGAAGTTCTTTCCAAACTCTTTCATCCAGGCGATGACGGTTTCCTCTATGTCGAAGTCGAAACCCTCACGAGCCCCCGGGTCCCGGGCTTGCCCCGCGGCGGGAGTGATGGACGGAATGGAGAGTGCGGCGAGTGCGTTTTGGATATTCGGGCTCGGGAAGTGATCTTGAACGATCTTGCTGTGCTGCCAGGCGACAATGGCCGCGCCCGATGCGTGGAGTTCGCGGAGTTTTTGGATCTCGCCGGGCTCGAGCTTAGGATCGCCGACGAGCACCAGGGTCTCGCTATCGGTGCTCAAGGCAAGGATTATACAATCTCGGGACCACGCGTCGACGTGAGTTCCTCTTCCTCGTTCCGGCCCTCGGGCCAGCCCTCGCTCTCACGAGAGCTCAAACGCTTCTCTTCCAGATCTCGCTGGCAGAGTGGTCGTTCCATCGAGCCCTCCAAGAGGGTCAGATGGAGCATCTAGATTTCGCGCGCGTCGCTCAACGCGACTTCGGTATCGACGCGATCGAATACGTCAACGTCTTCTTCATGGACAAAGCCCGGGACCGCACCTATCTAAGCGAGATGAAATCGCGCGCCGACGGCGAAGGCGTCCGCAGTCTGCTCATCATGTGCGACCGCGAAGGCGATCTCGGCGACGCGGACGACGCCGGACGGAGCCGTGCCATCGAGAGCCACCGCAAGTGGGTCGAGGCCGCGGCGGCACTCGGTTGCCATTCCATCCGTGTCAACGCGCGGAACGACGCGGCGCTCGGCTTCGACGAGCAGCAAAAACTCGCCGCGGACGGCTTGCGGCGGCTTTGCGAGCTCGCCGACCCGCATGGGATCAACGTCATTGTAGAGAATCACGGCGGAGTCTCTTCGAACGGGGCTTGGCTCGCGGGTGTGATAAAGCGCGTGGATCACCCGCGCGTCGGCACCCTTCCGGACTTCGGAAACTGTCTGATCAAGTCGGATCCGAAAGAGGAGTACGACCGCTACAAAGGTGTAGAGGAGCTCATGCCCTACGCCAAAGCCGTGAGCGCCAAATCTCACGATTTTGACGCTTCGGGCAACGAGATTCGGACCGATTACGAGCGCATGCTGCGGATCGTGCTGAATGCCGGCTATAGCGGCTATATCGGGATTGAGTACGAAGGCGACAAGGCCAGCGAGCGAGACGGCGTCCGCCTCACGAAAACGCTGCTCGAAAGGGTGCGGGAAACCATTTTTCAGGAAAAGGCTTAATTTGTATGTCCTGTAAATAGGACATCAGCTCTAAGCCATTTATGATAAGTGGTTTATACGGAAATCCCAGGAAGGAGCCACCGCCGGGGTCGGACCCCGGCTCCTTTCGGACTTCCTCAGGGGTAATAAGAGGACGGCGGCACTTTGAAGCGTAACAGGACAGAACGCTCAGGGCAAATACCGTCCGGGAACTAAAACGGAGTGCGTTACGTTAGAGCGTTGAGGAACGCGACATGATTTTTCGTTCAACTCTTCGCTCTTTGTCGAAAGAACCCGGCTTCGTCGCCACTTCGATCGTTACGTTGGCACTCGGTATCGGTGCATCGACCGCGATCTTCAGTGTGATCGAAAGTGTATTGCTCCGTCCGCTTCCTTCTGGAGAGGCCCAACGTCTCGTCGTCTGGGAAACGGAGCCCGACAGGCCTGAGCTCAATGTTGCCGGCGCGAACTTGATCGATTGGCAAGATCAGAACGCTTCTTTCGACGGACTCGCTGCCTTCACACCTGTTCTGCTGACGCGCGGGGATGGTGACGCACCCGAAAGGCTCGCCGGTGTCGAAGTCACGCCTAATTTCTTTGATGTGATGGACGTGCTTCCGCATCTCGGACGAGGTTTCACCGACGATCTTACCGACGCGGAGACCGTCATCTTGTCTTACGAGTACTGGGAGCGCGCATCCGGAGCCCTCCGCGACACGCTGACGTTGAACGACCGCAACTATACCGTCATCGGTGTCACCCCTCCCGGCTTCAAGATCCCTTTCGAGAACGCGGACCTCTGGACGCGCTCACCGAAACGCGTCCCGACGCCTCCTATCGATGTCGGCGTGCCGCCTGACGAGCTTCGGGGGCTACATTGGCTGCGCGCGATCGCAAGGTTGAAGCCGGGCGTCACGATCGAGAGCGCGCAAGCGGACCTCGACGTCATCGCGGCGCGGCTGGCTTCTACTTATTCGGAAGATAATGCCCAGCGCGGCATCCAGCTCGTGCTGCTTCACGAGCAAATCACGGGAGATGTGCGCCCCGCACTCTTCGTGCTCTCCGGCGCCGTGGGTTTCTTGCTCTTGATCGCTTGCGCCAACGTCGCGAACCTTCTTCTCGCGCGGGCGGCGGGGCGGCAAAAAAAGATCGCCATCCGTGCATCGCTCGGCGCGACCCGAGGGCGCATCGTAGGGGAGCTTTTGACAGAGAGCCTCGTCTCGCATTGATCGCCGGCGCAATCGGTCTCATGCTCTCACATGCCTTCACACGCTTTATCCTCGTTCTTGGGCCCAAGGGCGTGTTCCGGCTCGACGCGGTCGACTTGAATCCCACGGTATTTTTCTTTTCTCTCGCAGTGTCCGTCGCAACCGGGCTCGTCTTCGGCGTGCTGCCCGCGATACAAACGTCGAACCCGAACCTTCAGAGCTCCCTAAAATACGGGGCGGGCTCGGCTTCGCGCTCCGGACGTCGTCTCCGTCAAACACTCGTCGTCGCCGAAGTGAGCCTCGCACTCATCCTTCTCGTGTCGGCTGGACTTTTGATGCAGAGCTTCTACCTCCTCAGAAATGTCGACCCCGGCTTTTCGCCGCAGAATATCTTGACGATGCGCTTGTGGCTTCCCGACTCGCGCTACGACGAGCCCGCGAAAATCGCAGCGACCTTTCGTGATATCCTCGCGCGACTCGAGACCATTAGTGGGGTCGAGTCATCGAGCGCCGTGCTCGGCGTTCCTTTGAGCGGCATGTCGGCCAACTTCGGCATCACCCTCGAGGGCCGGCCGGAGCCATTGCCGGGCGAAGAGCTCTCGGCCGGCTTCCAACGGGTGGCACCGGGCTATGTTCGTACGATGGGGATCCCGCTCCTGCGCGGGCGCGATCTCGCGCTTACCGACGACGACGACGCGCCCATGGTGGCGGTTGTTAGTACCACCGTCGCCGAGCGGTTCTGGCCTTCGGAGGATCCTATCGGAAAACGCTTCACCCAAGACGGCGAGGATTGGTTCGAGGTCGTGGGGATCGTGAGCGACGTGCTCCATAACGGCCTCGACCAGGACCCACGCGCCGAGGTTTACGGCTCGTTCCAGCAAGTACCGTTTCCTTTCATGACGCTCGTTCTCAAAAGCCGCGGAGAGCCCGAAGCGCTGAGAGCGCTCGCTCAGCATGAGATCCACGCCATCGACCCGGCGCTTCCGATTTTCAAAGTGATGCCGCTCTCGACCGTCGTCTCGGACTCGGTGGCCGAGCCGCGCTTCAACACGTTTCTGCTCGGCATCCTCGCCGCCACCGCGATCCTCCTGGCCGCGATCGGACTCTATGGGCTCATGGCTTACAGCGTCAGCCAGCGACAGCGCGAGATCGGCATCCGTGTGGCGCTCGGGGCGAAGACGCGGGACTATTGGGTCTCGTCGTGCGGGAAGGCTTGGTCCTGACGCTTAGCGGCCTCGCGATAGGCCTCGTGACCGCCTTCGCGGCTTCGCGATTCTTGGAAGCAATGCTGTTGCAGGTCACGACCGACGCCGCTACTTATGGCACAGTTGCGCTCGTGCTGCTTGCGGTGGCCTTCGTGGCGAGCATCGTTCCCGCGCGACGCGCGGCCCGGGTCGATCCTCTGATGGCTCTCCGCTACGAGTAAGTCGAACCCTATATGATGGCTCCGGACGCATGATCCTGACGGAGCTCAAGAAACTCGCCGAGCAATCTGCCATTTACGGCATGGCGGATGTGATCCCTTATCTCATCAACTTCCTTCTTCTTCCCGTTTTCACGACCTACCTAGCGCCGGTGGATTACGGCGCGCTCAGCATCTTGCTCCTGTTCGGCGTGCTCACGAAGATCTTGTTCCGTTCCGGCCTCGATGCGGGCTTTTTTCGCATCTATTACGAGCAGAAGACCGATCACGACCGTAAGTTGCTCGCGACAACGCTCTTTACGAGCGCAATCGCGGTAAGCGCCTTGGGGTTCGTGCTGTCGGTGCTGGGCGCGAGCGTTCTCGGGCGGTTTCTGCTCGGCGACGCTGTCATGTCTTCGGACGTAGGAAGCTGGGTCATCCTGGTCGCGGCCGACACACTCCTCAACACCTTTGCTTTCGTCCCAATGAATCTCTTTCGTATCACGGAGCGGCCCAAAGCGTTTACGGTCATGACGCTTTTGCGAAGCGGTATCAATATCGGGCTCAAGCTCGCATTCATCGTTAACGGGTGGGGTGTTTCGGGAGTGCTCTGGGCGGACCTGATCGCTTCGCTTCTGTTCGTCACAGCCCTCGCGCCGACGCTCGTGCGAAACCTCACGAGGGGTTTTTCCGTACCACTTCTGAAGGAAGCGGCCGCGTTCGGTCTGCCCAAAGTGCCGCACGGGATCGCCCATCAAGTGTTGAACTTCTCCGACCGGAAGCTCATCGAGATCTTCGCCGCTCTCTCCGCCTCGGGGCTCTACCATATCGGCTACATGATGGGGACGGGCGTGAAGTTCTTTCTTGTGGCCTTCGAGCTCGCATGGAGCCCATTCGTCTATGCGCAAGTCGGAAAACCAGGCGCCGCCCGAACGCTCGCGCGGATCGCGACCTACGCCTTCGCCACGCTATTCGGCTTCGGCCTTCTGAACGCTGTCTTTGGCCGGGAGCTCCTGTTCCTCATGGCCGAGCCGGAATACCACCGCGCGCACACCGTCATCCCGATCATCGTTCTCGCCTACATGTTGCAAGGGGTCTTTGCCCTCAGCTCGATCGGCATTGGGATCAGCAAGAAAGCGAATTACTACCCGGCGATAACGATTTCGGCGGCGACTTTGAACGTCATCCTGAACATCCTTTGGATCCCGCGCTTCGGGATCGACGGTGCCGCGTGGGCGACGGTCGCCGGCTACGGCCTCATGGCAAGTCTCGGGTTCTATTTCGGAAGCAAGCACTATCCGATCCCCTTCGAGTGGTCGCGGCTTTTGCGGATCGCGGCCGCCGCGGCGGGCGCCTACGGGCTTTCGATGCTCGCGCCCTACGACTGGCAGGCCGCGCTTCCCATCAAGGTCGGGGCCACGCTCGTCTATCCCATCGGGCTCTATTTGTTCGGGTTCTTCTCGGCGGGAGAGATCGATTGGGTGAAAAAGCGATTCCTATCGTAGCTCTCGAATAACCGCGTCGAGCACCTGCTCGACCTTTATTCCGGCAATGCATTCCGGAGCCTGGGCGCGCGCGCATTCGGCGGGCGGCTTGCGGATCATGTTGCACGGCGAGCAAAAGACGGGCTCGCGGACGACGCGGCTAAGACCGAGCGATGCCTCGGGCCCGTAGCGCACCGGGTCCGAAGGCCCGAAGATAGCGACGTTTGATGTCCCCACCGCGTGCGACAAGTGCATGGGCCCGGTATCACCTGTCACAAAGACGTCGAAAGATTCGACGACGGCCGCAAAAGTCGCGACGTCCGTCCCCACGAGAATTATCGGCGTGGATTGCGCGCGTGCGGCGATCCTCTCGACGAGCGCGCGGTCTCCAGATGAGCCCGTGAGCACGACGCTTGCCCGCTCTGATAGACGGTCGATGAGTGCGGCGAATTTGTGCTCTTCCCACTGCTTGAGCGCGCGCCCAGCGCTCGGGTGGATCCCGACCCGAGGCGTGGCCTTGTGCGGAAGGAGCTTCTGCGCCACCTTCCGGTCCTGAGCCGTGACGAAGTTAAAAGGGCGATAGCTTGCTTCCCCAGTTTCTATGTCGGGGTAGAGCGTTCTCACGAGCTCGAGGTTCTGCCAGTACCAGCTCTTCTTCTCGTCCCAACGGGCGGGATGGCTGAGAAGGTAGGCCCCGCCAGTGTCCCCATAGCCCGCCCGCAAGGGCGCGCCGGACAAGGCGACGAGCAAGAGCACCCGCACGTCACCTTGGAAGTCGATGGCGAGATCCGGGGGATTGGCCGCAAGAGCGCGGCGTGCGTCGCGGAAACGAATTTCTTCGCCCCACGCGGCCCACGGCGTGTCGACGACGCGTACCGTATCGATGAAAGGAAGCCGGCGCGCGATCGGCTCGTTCCATCGACCGACCGCCAGCTCGAGCTCGGCGTCGGGCGCCGCGTCGCGAAGCACCTTTAGCGCCGGAAGCGTGGTCAGCAGGTCGCCGAGGCGGTCGAGGCGGAGCGCTTGGATGCGCTGGGCGGCGCGCACGTCCATCGCGGCTCGCCCCCGGGGCGGCCGAAGCCGCGCGAGCTTGGACAAAGCGCGCAGGCCGAGGTCGAGCGCACCAAGCGCGACCCGCTCACGGGGGTCGTAGATGCGCGGCCCGCCGCGTTCAAGACGCTTTTTAGCGAGCTTCCGAGACGGAGCGAAGAACGGACTCAAAACGTTCCCCCACGAGATCCCAACTGAAGTCCTCTTCGACCCGCTTGCGGGCGGAGGCGCCGAGTGTTTTCCGAAGCGAGCCCGAGGACGCCAGCTTTCGAAGCGCCTCTGCGAGCGAACCGGTGTCTTTCTCCGGAACAAGAAGACCGTCTTGGCCGGCGTCGATGGCTTGCGGGATACCGGCCACGTCGCTGGCAACGATGGCCGTCCCCGAAGCCATGGCTTCCAAGAGAACGTTCGGGAGCCCGTCGACGTTCCCCGCGCCGTCCCGAACCGAGGGCACCGCGACGATATCCGCCATCGCGAAATAACCCGGCAGCGCACCGCGCTCGACGTTACCAACAAAGTGGGTGCGGTCGTAAACGCATGCCTTTCGAGCACGCTCTTCGAGAGCCGGCCTAAGGTCGCCCTTCCCCGCAATGACGAGATGGATCGGCTCTTGCTCGAGGGCCGCGGACGCGTCGACGAGATATTCGAAGCCTTTCTTGTGGACAAGCCTACCCACCGCAAGGATCACAATCGCGTTTTTCTCGATTCCGAGACTCTGGCGCAGCTCGGGAGGCTCGTCACCGAAAAGCCTGACATCGACGCCGTAGGGCACGACGCGCGGTTTCTCCGTGGCTCCGAGCGCGAGACTTCGTTCCGCGAGATCTTCGCTACAAGCCGTCCCCGCCCGCGCCTGCGAGAAAGCGAGCTTGGCCGCGGATCGGAAGGCGCTCTTTTTCTCGGACATAAAGACATCGGAGCCATGCAGGCTCACGACGAGCGGAAGCCCGCGAGCTTTGGACACAGGCCAAGCCATCGTACCGTTCGGCACGACCCAATGTGCATGCACAACGTCGTAGCGCTCTCGGTACGATTCGGAGAAGAGCTTCCGGGTCCCGGAGACGAGCGCAAGCGGCGCCGCGAGATAGGTCGCGCTGCGAAGCGCTATGTCCGCGCGCAGCGATTCCGCATAACCAAAAACACTCAGACCTTCGGTGGGCGCATAGCGATAGGGACGAAAACGCACACCGGGGACGGGCTCGAGGTCGAGATCCCGATGCGCTGGAAGCACCACAGTGAGCTCGTGCCCGCGGCTGGCAAGGGCCTTAGTGATCGACGCGATGAAAGGCGCTGTCGTATCTCGGGCATATTTTGGATAGGACGACGTAATCGTGAGGATTTTCACGGGCGGCGTGTGGATTATAGCTTCAAATCATCTTTGTGTTATGCTTCCTGCGGCGCCTCCCCTCAGTGGCTGCCCTTTGTATAAGGGGTTCCTATGAATAATGTGCTCTTTCGCCACTGCACGGAGCGAGTGACCGAAGCCGTCAATATCGGCTCGATGGAGCTCGTCGACCTGAGGCAGAGCGAGCTCACCCCAGAGTTCATCCTTCTCGGGCTTCTTGAGCAAGACAACTCGGAGACGATGCGTCTGATTGGAGATCTCGGTCACCCGGCGGACCAGACGAAACAGTCGATCGTCAACCTGATCCTCGCGGCCCAGCGCAACAAGCTGAAATTATGCCGTGAAGGCTCTCTCCAAATCCTTGTCTCACCACAAACAGCAGAGGTGCTCCGCATGGCAAAAGAAGAAGCCGACAATTTGGGAGACCGCTTCGTCGGTGTCGGCGCCATGCTCTTAGCACTTCACCGCGAACCCGCAGGTCTCTCGGCGCGCATCCTGCGCGACCTCGGCTTCCGATACGAGCGCACGAAAGATGCCTATCTCCGGCAGCGTGGAAGCAGCACCGTAGACGATAAGCGCGGCGACACGAAGCTCGAGACGCTCAAAAAGTACACGACGGACCTGACCGAGCTCGCCCGCAAAGGCTCGCTCGACCCTGTCATCGGTCGTGAGGAAGAGATCCACCGCCTCATCCAAATTCTGTTACGCCGAAAGAAAAACAACCCGGTGCTCATCGGCGAGCCCGGCGTCGGCAAGACGGTCATCGTCGAAGGACTCGCCCAGCGCATCGTGGATGCCGAAGTTCCCGACACGCTTGCCAATAAGCGCGTCCTGCTTCTTGAGATGAGCGAAGTCGTGTCGGGCTCCAGGTTTCGCGGCGAGTTCGAAGAACGGCTTAAAACCATCAAGGAAGAAGTCCTCGCGGCGCATGGGAGCGTCATTCTTTTCATCGACGAGCTCCACACCGTCGTCGGTGCCGGCAATGTCGAAGGCGGCCTCGACGCCTCCAGCATGCTGAAGAGTGCGCTCGCCCGTGGGCAGCTCCACTGCATCGGCGCTACCACGCTCGAGGATTACAAGAAACACATCGAGAAGGACAAAGCGCTCGAGCGCCGTTTCCAGAGCATCATGATCAAAGAGCCTTCGGTTCAAGAGACGGTGCGCATCCTGAAAGGTCTTCAGCTGCACTACGAGCTACATCACAATGTCACCTTCAGCGACGAGGCTGTCGATTCCGCGGCCAAGCTCGCGGAGCGCTACATCGTGGATCGATTCCTCCCCGACAAAGCAATCGACCTCCTCGACGAGGCGGGCTCCCGCAAACATCTCGAGCTCGTCTACGCGCCGCCCGATGTTCGCCAAGCCAAGCGCGATAGGGACAAGTTGATCGCGCAGCAACGAGAGGCCTACCAATCTCAGGATTACGAGCGCGCGGCCGTCTGCCAGCAAGACATCATGCGTCTCGAAGCCCGTCTCAAACAAATGATGAAAACCTGGCGCGAGAGCCGTGACCCGCAGGACTCGACTGTCGAGACCGAGGACATCGCACGCGTCGTGCAAGGCTGGGCAGGCATACCTGTCACGCGCATGCTCGAATCCGAAGCGCAAAAGCTCACGCGGATGGAAGACAACATCCACCAACGCATCGTCGGCCAGGAAAACGCTGTCCACGCGGTCTCCGATGCAATAAGGCGCAACCGCGCTGGCCTCAAAGGCCGAAAGCGACCGATCGGGTCGTTCATCTTTCTCGGGCCCACGGGCGTAGGTAAGACGGAGCTTGCCAAAGCGCTCGCGCAATTCTTGCTCGACGACGAAGATCGGCTCATCCGGCTCGACATGAGCGAGTATATGGAGCGCCACTCAGTCTCCAAGATGATCGGCTCGCCTCCAGGCTATATCGGCTACGGCGAAGGCGGACAGCTCACCGAGCAAGTGCGACGCAATCCGTACAGCGTGATCCTTCTCGACGAACTCGAGAAAGCAGATCCCGACATCTATCACATGATGCTTCAGATTCTCGAAGACGGTCGCTTGACGGATGCGCAAGGACGCACGGTCAGCTTCGTCAACACGATCATTATCGCCACGTCCAACATCGGCAGCTCAGAGATCTCGCGAGAATATACGGGCATCGGTTTTTCGGACCCGGTCTCTTCGCGAAAGTACGAAGAGATCAAAACCCGTGTCATGCGAGAGGTGAAGACGGTCTTCAAGCCAGAGCTTCTGAACCGCATTGACGACCTGATCGTGTTCCACCAACTCGATAGGGAGCACATCCGTCAAATCCTCGATCTGACGCTCGAGGATCTGAACGAGCGGCTCGCGGAGCAGAACCTCACGATTCAAGTCACCGACGCAGTGAAGGATAAACTCGCCGCCGACGGTTATGATCCCGTCTATGGCGCGAGACCTCTACGCCGTACCATGGAAGCACAGCTTGAGAACATCCTCGCCCAACAGCTCATCAGCGGTGACATCAAGAAGGGCGACCATGTTCTCGTTTCGCTCCAGGACGACACCATCGTCACCGCGGTCGCGCTCGCCTCGCAGCCTATTCCCGCGCCGGGGCAGAATACCTGACATCTCTTTGAGCTTCCCCCGGCTCGTTCTTCTTTTCGCTCTCCTCGCGGCTGCATGCGACCTGCGGCCCGAACGACGCTCCGAGACCCCCCTCGGGACACGGCCAAACGTTCTGCTAGTCACCATCGAGACACTCAGGGCCGACCACGTCGGAAGCTACGGCTACCCGCGGAACACGACACCGAACCTCGATCGTCTGGCAGCCGAAGGCGCTCGCTTCGCGACAACCATTGCTCAAGCCCCTTTCACGCTGCCCTCCGTGACCTCTCTGATGACGGGACGGACGCCGCCCCATCACGGTGTCCGCAACCACCCCGCGACACTCGCGCCCGAGATCGAGACCCTCGCCGAGCGTTTCAAGGAAGCGGGTTACCAAACGGCGGCCATGACGCGGCACACGTGGCTGCGCCGCAAATCGGGCCTCGACCAGGGCTTTGACGCGTATCACAACAACAAGTTCGCCGCGGGACTGGACGCGCGGAGTCTCTCGCTCGCCGCAACCGACTGGCTCGAAGCGCGGGATCCCGAAAAGCCCTTTTTCCTCTGGCTCCACTTTCTCGATCCGCATCTTCCTTATACGCCCGCTTATCCCTACGCAGTTCTCTTCCACGAGGAACATGCCGCGGACGAACGCATCAAGCATCTACGCGCCATGATGGAGGTCGCGCGCGCGAGCTACGAGCCAACGCCTTACGCGGATATTTCCGGCGGACCCTATTACGACCTCGTCTTTCCCTACTACGCCGAAAACCCCATCCTGCTCGATCTCGCCTTTTGGCGGCGCTCACGCGGGAGCATCTTCTTCGACAAGGGCAGCTACACAGAGGTCGACGTTCGCGAAGTCCGCGATCTCTATGACGGTGCCATCGCCTATACGGACGACAACCTGGCCAGGATCCTGAAGACGCTCGCCGAGCTCGAGCTCGAGGCTTCGACTATCGTTGCGGTCACGGCGGACCACGGAGAAGCGTTGGGCGAGCACGGCCTTTCCTTCACCCACGACTTCACGCTCTATGACGAAGTCCTGCGCGTGCCGCTCGTGATCCGCTACCCGGGCGCGGTCGAGCCCGGTATCGAGATCGAGCAGCAAGTCCGCCTCATGGATGTCGGGCCGACGCTTCTCGAGCTCGCGGAGCTCGAGCCTTTTGAAGGCGTCGAAGCGACCAGCCTCGCGCCCCTTCTCGAAGGCGAGAGCTTGCCGTTTCTGAACGCCTTCTCGGAGAGCGCTCCGAAGCGACGCATGTTCCCGGAGCACGAGCGCGTCTATTTCGACGGCATCCGCGGCAAGTGGCGGAGCCTGCGCACCGAGCGGTGGAAGCTCATCAAGATCCCCCATCCCGATGGCGACCGCTACGAGCTCTACGACATCGTGAGCGATCCAGAAGAGTCCCGAAACCTCTACGACGAGCTCCCCGGCGAGGCCGGCAAGCTTGTGCCGATACTTCGCGCTTGGGTGGAGGGTGATCCGGCCCGCGACGCCGACACGAGCGCCACGGAGGAAGGCGCGCTCGAAGGTCTCGACCCGGCGGCCATCGAGCAGCTCAAAGCACTCGGCTATATTCAAGAATAGAAAGCGTCCCTCCGCTCGCTCAAGAGCGCACGGTCCGACTTCCGTTCGGACGCCATCGGCATCGCCATCCCCCTAGGGACGGCCTCCTTCATCGGCGCCGAGAACCCACCCACGTTCAGCAAGGACGTGGCGCCGATCCTCTATGACAATTGCGTCACCTGTCACCGGCCCGGCCGGATCGCGCCCATGTCGCTCGTGAGCTACGGCGAAGTGCGTCCGTGAGCGGCGGCCATCGAGCGGTCGATCGTCTCGCGCGACATGCCGCCGTGGCGCGCCGATCCTTCCTCGAGTCAGGAATTTGCCACGAACCCGAGCCTATCCCAGGAGGACCTCGACACGATCGTCGCCTGGGTCGAGGCTGGCTCGCCCAAGGGGGACGACAAGGACATTCCAGAGCTCCCGGCCTTCGCGTCCGATCCGAGGTGGACGCATGGAGAGCCCGACTACGTCTTCGAGCTTCCCATCGGGTTTCAGATACCCGCGGAAGGCGAGCTTCGTCGTCGTCAACCTCTACTCGAAGGTCCCGTTCGAAGACGACCGGTTCGTAGAGGTACTGGAATTTCGGCCGAGCAGCCAGGGCATTCTTCATCACGCCGGCGCCTATATCGTTGATATCCCGCAAGGCGCCGAGATCGTCGACGGCCGACTCGTGATGCCGGCCGGCGTGGCGGAATCCACGGCGGAGACAGCCCCGCGCGGCGAGCAAAGCGTTTTCTCGCTTGCAGGCACGTCCAAGCTCATCTCCTACGTCCCCTGCCGCGGCCTCGAGCGCCATCGCCCGGGTACCGGCAAGCGCATTGCCGCCCGGAAGTACATTCGCTGGAACATGCATTACCAAACGAACGGCCGTCCGATGACCGATCGGACCGAGCTCGGTGTCTGGTTCAACTCAAAGGAGGTCACGCACGAGATTTTGAATCGCAGCTCGGCGCGGATGGAGACCTATATCGTCGAAGGCAAAGAGATTCCGCTGGAGCTCAAAGACGGGAAGTGGAGACGGGGGCGCATCCCGAATATCCCGCCTTATGTCAATAGCTGGAAGATCGTTCAAGTACAGCCGATTCCGGAAGCCATCACGTTCTACGGCATGTCGCCTCACATGCATCTGTGCGGGAAGGACATGAAGTACGTCATGACCTACCCCGACGGCCGGGACGAGATGATCTTGAACGTGCCAGCCTACAGCTTCGAGTGGCAGCTCTACTACGAGCTCACCGAGCCGCTGCACATTCCGGCCGGGAGCAAGCTCACCGCCACCGCGCATTGCGACAACTCGCTCTATAACCCTTATAACCCGGGACCTCATCTTCCGGTTTATTGGGCGGAGCAGAGCTGGGACGAGATGTTCAGCCCGCAAATCCGGATTACGATCGACAGTCAGGATCTGACGAATACCGACACCGACTCGGAGCAATAGTTGTTGAAGGGAGTCGTTGCGCTCGTGCTTCTCCTGAGCGTTTTCGCCCAGGAGCCGAAGAAGGATCTGCCCAAGGGACAGATGCCCGACCTCGGCAGGCCGACGACGAAAGAGAACCCGCTTCCTGTCTTCGACTTCGAGGAATACTTCACCGGGACGTGGCATTTCGAGTGGATCGTGCCGGAGAGCCCGCTCGGCCCGGGAGGCGTCATCACTGGAACAGAGGTCTTCAAGCCGGGGCTGGATGGCCGTTTCTTCGACAGCGAGATTGCAGCGACGGGACCGAATGGCCCGTTCACGGCGAAGTCGAAGACGATCTACAACCCGGACAACAAGTTCATGGCACGCCACGAGACCGACAGCCGGGGTTTCTCGATGATGAAAGCCGGTCACATCGGAGGAGACCTCGGCGGCTACTACACGATTTATTACGAGACCGCGCCATTCGAGCACAACGGAAAGACTCTGCAGATGCGGATGACGACGATTCTTTTCTCTCCGCTCAACTTCAAAGTGCGAGCCAAGTTATCGGTCGACGGCGGTCCGTTCGTCAACTTCGGAAACCCCTGGTGGAGAAAAGACGTCCCGGGCCTCGAGTCGAGCCAGAAGTAAACAACCTCGACCATATCAAACAGTAAAAGACTTGGTCATCGATCTCCGTGGGGTGAAGCGCGACTCGGAGAGCAATCCGTACGGGGTGGCCGCGGCAACCGAGCTCCAACGGGAATCAGGATCTTTACAAGATGCCCATCGAAGGAGGAGAGCCTGTTCAACTCGACGCGGACCCCGCGGACGACTTCAAAGCTTCTTGGTCGCCCGACGGAAAACGGATCGCCTTCCACTCGTTTCGGACGGGGAGCACTTTTTGATGATGCAAGCCGCTGATGTTGAGTAGCCCACCAAAGCTTTCTTGAATACCGACCGCTTCCCAGCCGAGCGAGTAGGCGCTTCGCACAACCGCGCGGATCACGGCGTTCAAGCCGGAACAGTCGCCGCCGCCCGTTAAAACACCCATGCGTCTTCGTTGTTTCATGAGCGCATGCTTTCGACAACGTAATCGACGTCGTCATCGGACATCGATGGGTAGAGTGGTAGAGACAAAATCGAGCTCGCGGCTTCCTCCGCGACGGGACAACTCCCCTCCCCCTGCCCCAACTCTCTATAAGCCGGCTGGAGATATACGGGCACCGGGTAGTGCACGAGCGTTTGCACGCCTCGTGATGCGAGCCGTTCCATCCAAGCGTCACGCGACGGCGTACGAACGACGAATAGATGCCGTGCCGACAACACGCCATCAGGGACAAGAACGCCGGTCGCGCGAAGCTCTGTTCCGTCAAGCCCTTCTTCGTAGCGGCCCGCGAGCTCGCGGCGTCGTCGATTCCATCGCTCGAGATGTGGAAGTTTGGCGCGAAGGACTGCCGCCTGGATCTCGTCGAGGCGACTATTGAGCCCCACCTCCGTGTGAACATAGCGGCTCTTCTGACCGCCATTTCTCAAACGGGCGAGCGTCGCCGCAAGCTCTTCGTCGTCCGTCGTGATGAAGCCGCCATCGCCCAGTGCACCGAGATTCTTGGTGGGGTAGAAGCTAAAGGCACCCGCGCGGCCGAAAGCTCCGAGAGGGCGGTCACGATAGCGTGCACCGTGCGCCTGACAGGCGTCTTCGACAACGACGAGTCCTCGCATCTCGGCGAGCTCGAGCAGCGGCTCCATCGCGCACGCGTTCCCGTAAAGATGGACGGGAACGATGGCGCGGGTCCTCGCAGTGATGCGCTCTTCCACAGATGCAGGCGAGAGCGTGAGGGTTTCCGGGTCGACGTCGGCGAAAACAGGGCGGGCACCGACCCGGCTTATCGCGAGCGCGGTGAAAGTCGCCGTCAACGGAGACGTCACAACTTCGTCGCCCGCGCCGATGCCGAGCGCCATCAAAGAGAGGCTAATGGCATCCGTGCCCGAGGCGACGCCTATGCCGTAGCGCGTCCCAATCGCCCGCGCATATTCCTGCTCGAACGCCTCGACCTCCGGGCCCAACACGTACCACCCAGAGCTCACCACGCGTTCGATCGCGGTTCGAATTTCGCGCGATAGTTCGGTGTCACAGATGGTGAGGTCGTTGAACCGAACCGTGCGGTCACTCACGTCAGATAATGCTCGATGTTCTCGCGGTAATAGTCGACCGTCTTTCTCAGGCCGTCGCTCAAAGTGGTCTCGGGTCGCCAGCCCAGCTGCTGCTCGATCTTTGAATAGTCCGTGTAGAAATCCCCGATATCGATGCGGCGGCGCTCCTCGGGGAACGGAACGAGCTTGTAGGTCACCTCTTTTCCAGCTACTTTGTACAGGAGCTCGAGGTAGCTACGCAGAGAGGTGGGCGGTTTGGCGCCAAGGTTGAACGTCTTGCCCATGGCTTCTTCGGAAGCCGCGCTCAAAAGAAACGCGTCAACGACATCGTCCACGTAGTTGAAGTCACGTTTCTGCTCGCCGTCGCCGAAGAGCAAGATCTCCTCGTCGAGCACGACGCGCCGTATGAACCATCCCGCAAAGCCTTGCCGGTTATGTTTCATCAACTGGCGCGGCCCGTAAGTGTTCGTGAGCCGCAGCGACGTCGTGCGAAGCCCGTACACGTCGCAATAAATCTGGTGATACCTCTCGCCGCTCGCTTTGTTGATGCCGTTCACGTCGGTGGGAAGTATGGGATGGTCTTCATTCGCGGGAAGCTCCACCGGCTTTCCATAGATTTGTCGTGTGCTGGCATAGATGATTCGGACCTCTGGGTTCGCATGCCGGCAGGCCTCGAGGATGGAGAGCTGGCTTCGGCAGTTGATCTCAAGATCGGTCATTGGGTCGGTCATGCTGTCGACGTGGCTGACCTGGCCCGCGAGGTTGAACAGAAAGTCCTGGCCGCGGACAAGATATTGCATACCGTTTTCGTCGCGGACATCGGCGATGTTGACTTGCACGCTCTTTTCGATCCCCTCGACGTTGAAAAGGTTTCCTCCGTAGCCAGGGATGAGCGAGTCGACGAGAAGAACATCAGCACCAAGCGGGACGAGCGCTCGGGCTAGATTGCTTCCGATGAAGCCCAGGCCACCCGTGATCAGAACTTTCTTGTTCTCGAAGGCCTTTTTATAGAGCTCACGTCGTTTATCATCCATCCGTTGACTCGAGTGGAGACCGCGGCTTAGCGCGCAACGCGCTCAGGGGCGCGCGGGGACGAGGCGCGCGGAGCTTCGGCCGCCGGCTCCGCCTTCCTAAGATGCGTCTTCCGCACGACGAGATCGATCCAAAGCTTCGTGAGGTCCAACAGCGTTTTCGAGACGCGGGGGAAGTTGAAGAACTGACTCTTGCCATAGACCCGGTGGAAATGGTGCACGGGCACTTCCTGGATGCGAAAGCCGTGGTCCTGGACCTTCTTCATGAGCTCGACGCAAATGACTCCGCTGTTCTTCGTCAGCTCTACTTTGTCGAAGATGGCGCGGCGGAACAAACGAAAGTCGCAATCGACGTCGCTGAGCTTCAAGCCGAAAGCGAGGCGCACGCTCCAGTGATAGAGACGCCCAATGATGACGCGGTGCAGCGGGTCCGAGCGCCCGGCCTTTCTCCCGTTAACGAAATCGCTCCCTGGCCCCCACGCTTCGAACAACCGCGACATCTCGCGCGGATCGTATTGCGCGTCGCCATCGGTGTAAAAGATGAGGTCTTTCCTCGCGGCCTCGAAACCGGTTCGCAGAGCGCCGCCATAGCCCCGGTTGACCGGATGGTGGATAACCCGAAGCTCGGGGAATACGGCTTCGAGCTCGGACAACACCTCGGCCGTGTGGTCGGTGCTGCCATCATTGACGACGATGATCTCGTAACTATCCGCGAGCTTGCGCGCGGCGAGACGTGCCCCGATGACCATGCTCGGGATAGCACCGGCATCGTTATAGGCAGGGAAAACCACAGAAAGCTCAATGGGTTCTTCTTGGCTGTTTTCTCTTTGCGACACTGGATTCCTTTAGACTATAGCGCGACCGAAAAACGTACCACAGGCACCCGAGGCGCGCAATAGCCGCTAATGTTGATACGATCGCGCGCCGTGACGGGAACACTCTTTGTCGTATCGACGCCGATCGGGAACCTGGGCGACATGACGTTCCGGGCGAAGGAGGTGCTTCAGTCTGTGGACCTCATCGCCTGCGAGGACACGCGCGTGACCCGGAAGCTCCTCCGTCATTACGACATCGCAACCAGGACGCTCTCCTACCACGAGCACAATGAGGCCGTGCGTACACCGAAGCTCGTCGAGCGCCTCGCCGCCGGGGAGAACATAGCGCTCGTCTCCGACGCGGGGACACCGCTCGTATCGGACCCCGGTTACCGGCTCGTTTCGGCCGCGCGGGAGGCGGGCATGCTCGTGCGCCCGGTGCCGGGGGCTAGCGCTCTTCTAGCGGCTCTCTCGGTCGCAGGGCTTCCCACATCGAGCTTTACTTTTGTCGGCTTTGTTCCGCGAAAGGGCGGCGCGCGACGAAAGGCTCTCGAGGCGCTGCAGGACGCCCCTGGAACCCTCGTGCTCTACGAAGCACCAGGCCGCGTCACGAAGTTGCTGACGGATCTCGAGGTGCTGCTCGGGCCGCGCTCGGCCTGTATCCTCCGCGAGATGACGAAGCTTCACGAAGAGCACAAGGCCGAGACACTCGGTCAGCTCGCCGAGTGGGCGCAAGGACGTCGCTTCAAGGGAGAGCTAACGATTGTCGTAAGTGGTGAAAGGTATGATGAGGCGGCTCCGCCCATTGCGGTCAAAAGCCTCGCCCCCCGCTTTACCGAGCTGCGCGCGGACGGTTTGTCGCCGCGTGATGCCGCCAAGAAACTCGCGAAAGAGCATGGACTCTCAACGCGCGACATCTACAATGAGCTCGCAACCCATAGACGTTGAAGAAATCCTTCCGATCGAAGACCCGTCTTGCGAGCTTCGCGGCTTCATCGTGATCCACAGCACGGTGCGCGGACCCGCGACCGGCGGGATACGGCTCTATCCCTACGCGGCGGACGAAGCCGCGAGAACGGACGGCTTCCGGCTCGCGCGCGCCATGACATTCAAGGCCGCCGCCGCTGATCTGCCCGTGGGCGGCGGCAAGATCGTTCTCTTCGATGCTCCGGGCCTCGAACGCGACAAGGCGCTCCGTTCTGTAGGGCGCACGCTCGAGTCCATGAACGGCGCTTTTCTCGCCGGGCGAGACGTGGAAATCCCTGTCGCCGATGGCGCTATCATCCAAAGCCAAACCCTATACATGGTGGATGAGTCCGACGAGGGCGTGGGCGACCTCAACCTCGTCACGGCGCTCGGCGTGCTCGCCGGGGCGCGAGCGGCTCTGGCCTTCCGGCTCGGCACGTCCAGTTTCCGGGGAATCCGCGTGGCACTACAGGGCACTGGAGGCGTGGGGCGCTGGCTCGCTACAAAACTCGCCGAAGAGGGCGCCGTGCTCACGGTATGCGATACGAGCCGCGCGGCGCTCGAAGCACTCCGAGAGACAAGGCCCTTTCGCGAGGTACCTCCAGACGCCATCTGCGACGTTGAGTGCGAGCTCTTCGCACCATGCGCCATCGGGGGTGCCGCCGACACGGACACGGCGAAGCGAATAAAGGCGAGTGTCGTCGCCGGCTCCGCGAACAATATTTTGAGTGGGCCCGAGGCCGGCGCCACGCTGATGGCGAGAGGCATCACCTATGCGCCCGATTTCTCGTCAACGCGGGCGCCCTCGTCCAAGGTGTTCGCTTCCTTCTCAAAGGCGAGCGACGAAGCCCTGACGCCATCTTGGACATCGGCATGAGGACGACGCAACTCCTTGAAAAGCACGGGATAGGGATGTACCGCCCGAGGCTCTTCTCGAGGCGGTCACCCGCGAGCGGCTCGAGTTGGGCTCGATTTGATTCGGGACCCTAACTAACCCTATAATTTGATACTCCAACCAACGAGTGTCCTAGCGACGCCCGCGGATCGATTCCTAAGGCGCCCGGTCTCGACGGGCCAATATCGCTATGTTTTCAAGGAGGTTGCATGGCTAAGAAAACGACACGCTCCAAGGCCGCAAAGGGCAAGAAGAAGGCCGGCGGTTCGAACGAGCAGTACAACAAGACTATTGAGGGGCTAGAGAAAGCCGTCAAAGCGCTCTATAAGGGAGACCCCCAACGCGCGAAGGAAGGGCTCGAGCGCTTGGTCGCCAATTACCCCGAGGAAAAGGACCTGCTCGAGCGGGTCGACTCCTACCTCAAGATTTGCGCGCGTCAACTCGCGCCTCAGCACCGTCCGAAGACGGCCGAGGAAATGGTCAATTTTGGCGTCATGTATCTCAACGAAGGCGATGCCGCACAAGCCATCAAACATTTGTCGAAGGCCATCGAGCTCGAGCCCAAGAGCTCTCATGTTCAATACTGCCTAGCAGCGGCACACGCGCTGTCTGGCGACGCTCCGGCAAGCGCCAAATATCTCCAACAAGCCATCAACAGCGACCCGACCTCGCGATTCCACGCGAGAGGCGACGAGGACTTCAACAGCGTTCGCCGCGAGGCCGAGGTGGCGGCGCTACTCGCCGACGCATAGAAGCCCCGGCCTCGTGATTTACGGACTGAGGGTCTTCGCTATTGGTGGCGGCACCGGTCTGTCCGCGCTTCTGGCCGGGCTCAAGCAGTTTATGGATCCTCCGCCGGAACCTTCCAAGGACGATGTCTATTTCGCGGACCTCTCCGCGCTCGTCACGGTCACGGATGACGGCGGCAGTTCCGGACGTCTACGCGACGAGTTTCAGATGTTGCCACCCGGCGACATTCGCAACTGTCTCGTGTCTCTCTCCGCCGACGAGTCACTTTTGTCTTTGCTTTTTCAGTATCGATTCGAAGGTTCGGGAGACTTGGCGGGGCACAGTTTTGGCAATCTTTTCCTGACCGCTCTTACCGGCGTGACCGGGGACTTCAGCGAAGCCGTACGCGCAGCGTGCCAAGTCCTGGCCATACGCAGACGTATTATTCCTTCGACGAACCAGCGGGTCTCGCTTCGGGCGGATCTCGACGACGGCTCCATCGTGCGGAGCAAGACGAATATCACAGGCTCGCCACAGCGCGTCCATCGCGTCCACCTCGAGCCTGAGGACTGCCGCGCGCCGCGGGAGGCCCTTAAAGCACTGCCCCAAGCCGACCTCGTTTGGATCGGGCCTGGTTCGCTCTATACCAGCCTCGTTCCCAATTTGCTCGTTCCCGGCGTGACCGAGGCCATCGCGAGCTCCGGCGCCGACGTCGTCTATCTCGCAAACGTCATGACGCAGCCAGGCGAGACGACTGGCTACTCGATCGCGGACCACGTCAAAGCTCTTCTAGAGCACGCGCCCGGGCTCGAGATTTCATGCGTGCTCAGAAACTCGACTCCTGTCCCCCCCGAGATAATTGCGCGCTACCGTGAAGACGGCGCAGAGCCGGTCCGTCATTCGAGAGGCGACGCGCTTCCGTGCGCGCTCGTCAGCGAAGACCTACTCCACCCTGGACCCGTCGTACGACACGACGGCGTGAAGACCGCGGGCGCCCTGCAGTCCATTTTTTATCGCGCGCACGCTCGAGTCGTCCACACGTCCGCATGACGCCATGACAGTCATCGCGCTCTGGCCAGGCAAGAGTCGATTCGCTTTCACGCCCATGCTCGGAAAGACAGTTTGGGAGCGTACGCTGGTCGCGGCCCGAGCTCTCGAGCCGCGCCGCGTGCTATGGATTGGAAAGGGCGCCCCGGACGGCGTGGAAACGGCAAGGACACGCGAGCTTACAACGATGCGCGATACCATCATTTGCCTTCCTGCCGAGCTCCCTTGTCTCGAAGCGAGCGCGCTGAAGCGTCTTCTGAAGGCGAGCGCCAAAGCTCCCGCCGCCCTTTTCGTGAGTGGTGGTGGGCTTCCGGTCGTTCTCGCCGCCGACGCGCGGGCGATGAAAGACCTTCGCGCGCGCACGCTTCACGGTCTCGCGAAGCTCCTTCGACCCGCTCCTGTCTTCCCCGCGACCGACGACGAACTGTTACGCGTCGAGAATGCGAAGGCCTGGAGCCAAGCCCATATTGTTCTGCGCCGGCGCAAAGTCGAAAGCCTCATGCGACGCAGCGTCCTCATCCCGGATCCGTCGAGCGTCTATGTGGACCCCGAGATCGCAGTCGGCGCGGGCACCGTACTTTCGCCGTGGGTGGTCATCGAGGGCAACTCCCGCATTGCGAAAGGGTGTGCGATTGGAAGCTTCAGCCATATCGTCGATGCATCAATCGGCGCGGGCACGAAAATTCTCGATCACTGTTTCATCCGCGAAAGTCGTATTGGCAAGAACGCTTCCGTCGGACCTTTCACGCATCTCCGACCGGCATCGGACATCGGGGACGCCGCGCGGGTCGGGAACTTCGTCGAGGTCAAGAATTCCCGGCTCGCGGCCGGCGCAAAAGCGGCCCATTTGAGCTATCTCGGGGACGCGACCGTGGGTCGCGGCGCGAATCTCGGTGCGGGAACCATCACGTGTAACTACGACGGCAAGGTGAAGAGTCGCACCGTTATTGGGGACGGCGCTTTCGTGGGAAGCGACGTGCAGCTCATCGCACCCGTGCGCGTCGGCAAAGGCGCTTTCGTCGCCGCCGGCTCCTGCATCGTGAAGGACGTTCCGGCTTATGCGCTCGGCCTCGCGAGAAGCCGGCAAGTCAACAAGAACGGTTGGGCCCGACAAAAACGCCTCGATCGAAGGGAGCGCTGAGTCATGTGCGGCATCATCGGTTATATCGGCGAAGGGCCTACGAGCGAAATGCTCCTCGCAGGCCTCCGCTCTTTGGAGTATCGCGGCTACGACTCTGCAGGGATTGCGATCGTGGGGCCCCGAGGGCTCGAGGTGCTTCGCTCCGAGGGGAAGCTCGACAACCTCGCGCGGCAGATCGACCACAGCAAACTAAATGGCTCCTACGGCCTCGGTCATACACGCTGGGCGACGCACGGCAGGCCGAACGAGGAGAACGCGCACCCGCACCGCGATTGCACGGGATCGATCGTCGTCGTGCATAACGGCATCATCGAGAATTATCTTCCCCTCAAGCAAAAGCTCGTGGAACAAGGTCATAAATTCATGACCGAGACCGACACCGAGATCATTTCTCACACGATCGAAAAGCACTTCGACGGCGATCTCGTGAAAGCGGTACAGCTCTCGCTCGAAGAGCTGGAGGGTGTTTTCGCCTTTGTGGCGTTAACGGCAGAGCCGCCGGACGTGCTCGTTGGCGCGCGCTACGGCCCCCCTCTCGTGCTCGGCATTGGGGAGGACGAATCCTTCATCGCCTCGGACGTCCCGGCCTTTCTGAGCCACACGCGCTCGGTCGTGTTTCTCGACGATGGCGATATCGCGATATTGAAGCGCGGTGAAGTCACCGTCGTCGACAAGAGCGGACGTGAGCAGAAGCGGGAGCCGCAGCGGATTACTTGGGATCCCGTCCAAGTCGAGAAGCAGGGCTACAAGCATTTCATGCTCAAAGAGATTTTCGAGCAGCCTCGCGCCGTCCGCGACACGCTTTTGGGCCGCTATTCGCTCGATTCCGGGCTGGTCCACTTGAGCGAAGTCGAGCTCGAAGACACCTTCGTGACCAAGATGACCCGTATCTCGATCGTGGCCTGCGGTACGAGCTGGCTCGCCGCACAGGTGGGAAAGTTCTATATCGAGGATCTCGCCCGCATCCCAGTCGACGTGGATGTTGCGTCAGAGTTCCGTTACCGCAACCCGATCCTTGGTGAGGATCAGCTCGTTATCGGGATCACGCAATCCGGTGAGACCGCCGATACTCTGGCGGCGCTCAAGACCGCGAAAGAGGCGGGTGCCGAGACGCTCGCGATCTGCAACGTTATGGGCTCGATGGCTACACGGCTTTGCGGCCATACGCTCTATACCCATGCCGGCCCGGAGATCGGCGTGGCGGCGACGAAGACGTTCACGTCTCAGATCGTCTCGCTCTATCTCCTCGCAATCCACCTCGCCCAACGGCTCGGAAGGATCGACCCCGACGCGGCTCGCGAACGCCTGGCGGACCTCGCACGTACGCCGCACATCATGGAGCAAGCGCTCGAGCTCACCGATGATCTGATGACCGTTGCGCGCGAGTTCTACCTCATGGGGAACTTTCTCTTCCTCGGCCGCGGCCACCTATATCCGATTGCCCTCGAGGGCGCGCTCAAGCTCAAAGAGCTTTCCTACATCCACGCCGAAGGCTACCCGGCGGGCGAGATGAAGCACGGCCCGATAGCGCTCATCGACGACCGCATGCCGCTCGTCGCGCTCGCGCTCGATAACTCTTTATACGATAAGATCGCGAGCAACATCCAGGAGGCGAAAGCGCGCGGCGCCCGCATCATCGCGCTCATTACCGAGGGCGACGATCGTCTACTCCCGGTTTTGGACGACGATCGGGACCACATCATTCGAATCCCCCGACATCCGGACACGATCTCGCCATTGGTGAGTGTCGTGCCGCTCCAGTTGCTCGCGTATCACATCGCCGTACGTCGCGGCTGCGATGTAGACCAGCCGAGAAACCTCGCGAAGTCGGTCACGGTCGAGTAGTTGGTCAAACTGGCGTCCTCAATCGACGATTTGGCCTATGACTTTCAGCACCTCGTCTTTGTCCGCTTCGATCTGCGGTGACATCATCATTCGTACCGATGAACACGTGATAGGTCGCGTCATGCGAGTGGACGCGCCCGGTTCGGCGTAGTCTCGCAGCACTCGAAACTCGGGTTGGTCGGTCACGACCATCCATAACATGCCCGGATCACCCGTCACCGGGCGGGCGCCCTCAGTCCCTCCAACCGCTTGTGACCACGCACTGGTCGCAAGCATCGTCAAGCCTATGAGTAAAGAAAGTCTGTCTATCAGCATAGGTATCTTCATTTCGTGGTTCCCTTTCGGTCGCGTCACCGATCAGCGCGGCGGGGTGCGCGCGGGCGGCGGCACAGAGACTTCGTTCTTCTCGAGGTTCAGCTCCTTGATATCCGGATCCCAGTGACGGTCACCGAGCAAGTGCTCGACGAAGTATTCGGCTCGCAGCCAGAACCAGTAATCCCCCATCTCCCGATAGCTATGGCGCAGGCCGGGAAAGATGAAGAAGTCGAAGCGTTTGTTCGCCTTGATCAGCGCCTCGGCCATGCGCAACGTGCCCGCCATGTGAACGTTGTTGTCGATGTCGCCCGTCGTGAGCAGCAGGTGCCCCTTCAGGTTCTGCGCAAGATCGGAGTTCTTGTCGATGTCATACTCGAAGCTCACTTCGCCGTCTTCATCCACCACTTCCTTGATGCCGTGGTGCTTCTCGGACCAGAAGTTGTTGTAGACGTCGTTGTTGTGATTGCCGGACGACGATACAGCGACTTTGAACAGGTCGGGATAGACGAGCATCGCTGCCGTCGACATGAAACCGCCTCCTGAATGACCGTAGATGCCGACGCGGTCTTTGTCGATGAACGTGTGCCGGTCGGCCAGTTGCTCGATCGCCGCCTTCTTGTCGGCAAGACCGTAGTCGCGCAGGTTTCCGTAGCCGTAATTGTGGTACCACTTGGAGCGGGCTGGATGCCCGCCGCGATTGCCCACCGTCACAACGATGAAGCCAAACTGCGCAAGAGCCGTCTCGAAGCGGTTGGTCGAGAAGGACTTCGACACGGCTTCGGTCTGGGGCCCGGGGTAGACGTACGCGATGATTGGATATTGCTTGGTCGGGTCGAAATCGAACGGCTTGTACATAACTCCGTGAAGGTCGGTGACGCGATCCGCGGCCTTGACGGCATAGGGCTCGGGAAACTCATATCCGGCCGCCATGAGCTGTGAGAAGTCCGCCTCTTCCAAGTCTACGACCTTACTCCCATCGGTGGCGTAGAGTACGGTAGCTGGAGGTGTATCCACCCTCGAGTAGTTAGACACGAAGAAACGGTTGGACTCCCCCATTTGGACCCGGTGGTCGAAGTTGCCTGGGTCAAGGAGTTGAACGCCGCTGCCGTCGAGGTTTACTCGGTAGAGGTGCTGATAATACAGGTCTTCCTCGGGATCACGGGCGTTGGCCATGAGGTAGACCGCATCACTGACTTCATCGATCCCGACGATCCGTCGGACGGACCAGGCGCCCTCGGTCAATCGGTTTTTCAGCAAGCCATCCGCCCCGTACCGGTACAGATGCGCCCAACCGTCCCTCTCGGACCACCAGAGCAGGTCGCCCGAGTCCAAACGCTCCAGCGGCTGCGTTTCCACATACGTGTTGAGCTCCTCTTCGAACAGCACACGGTGCTTGCCCGTCGCGGCGTCGGCCACACAGACCTCGACTCTGTGGTGGTCTCGGCTCTGGCGCCAAAAGTACAGCTCGTTCGAATCGTCCGACAACCAGAGGTCACGCTTGGGCTCGTCGCTGTCGGGATATTCGAATTTCCGAGCGTTCCAGATCCCGAGGGTCTGGTCTTTGAACTTTTCGGCGTCGACCGGCACCATCTGTCGCGCTTCGAGGTCGTAGATACGGATCTCGCGCTGGGTGATGCTTTCTTCGCCGGCCATGTCGTAGCGGTAAGTCTCTAGCTCGGGCCGCTTGTTGCCCACAGAGTGGATCACCCACAAGTCGCTCGTCTCGCGCTGGTCCCTCCGCACGATCGCGAAACGCCTGGAGTCGTGCGCCCAGGAGATGGCGACGGACTTGCGCTTGTCCTTGTTCTTTTTCCTCTCGGTGTCGGTCTCACCACGCTCGAAATCCGCGTAGCTGTAATGTGTCTCACCATCCGTCGAGAGCTGGGTCTCCTCTACCTCGATCTTTTCGTCTGCATTGTCGGCCTCCTCTTCATCCTTGCCGCGTCGAGCATCTAGAATCTGCTCGTAGGCTTCGCCCGTCATCATGTGCAGATTGTGATTGCGGACAAAGACGACCGTCTCGCCGTCGGGTGACACACTGGCCCACCCGGGGTGGTTGTCAGGGCCTTCCCAGTCCTGGAGCTGCCGAAGGGTTCTGGTGGCCACATCGTACTCGAAGTGGAAGAGTTTCTTCTTGGCTGCCTTCTCTTCGTCGTCGCTGTCTTCCTCTTCTTGTTGCTGTTCTTCCTCGGTTGAGTCCTCCTCGGCCTCGTCGCGCTCTTCAGCCTGCGACGACTCAACTTCGAACTGGAGCGTGTTCTCATCGACGAACTTGATCCCCCGAATCGGCAAATGTCGCCCATCCCATGGATCCTTCGTGAGCCGGGTCAACTCGGCAGCAATCCGGTCATTGTCGAAAATCGGTACCTTGGTGCCGCGCGCTGGGTCCACCAGGAAGAAGGACTTACCGTTCGATGTCTCCCACTCGTACCAGAAGCGATCGCCTCCCTCGATCCAGTGGGGACTGACGGTGGTGCTGTAGGTGAGCCGGTTCAACTTATAGGGAGCGAAGCGCGCGGCAAGCTCGTAGTTCGCCGTCGTTATCCGGCTGTCTTCTTGGGCGACGACCGGCGTCGCGGGCTGACTCGAGACGAGAAGAAAGTAAAACCATACGTGACGTTTCATGGTGTCCTCTTGGAGTTCGGGAAAAACGCGGGGAATTATAGCGTCAATACGGTCGCGGGGCTTTTATCGGACCGCTGTCTTCGACGTGAGCTAAACTGCGCCGATGTCCGAGGCCCTTCTCGATCACCTGAATGATCAGCAACGCGAAGCGGTAACGGCGCCCGACGGCGCGCTGCTCGTGCTGGCGGGGGCGGGGTCGGGCAAAACCCGCGTCATTGTGCACCGTATCGCCTATCTCATCGAAGGCCGTGGCAACGCCCCGGAGACTATTCTCGCGGTGACGTTCACCAACAAAGCAGCGGACGAGATGCGGGGCCGCGTGCGCGCGCTCTTGAGTAATTCAGGAAAGGACGTGGCGGTTCACACTTTTCATGCGCTGGCACTCCGGCTTCTTCGCCGATTCGGTAAGGATGTCGGCCTGCGCTCGGGTTTCACCCTTTACACCACTGACGATCGCAAAGCCTTGCTGCAGCGCATCTGTCGCGCGCAAAGTGTGTCGGAGCGCGAGTTTCCAATCGCGCGCATCGCGTCCGGGGTCTCCGAGTACAAGCTCCGTACTTTTTCCGGGCGCTACTCAGGGGATCCCCGCTTTCAACAAATCCTTCAAGCGGTGGTGCCGCAATATCAGAAGGAGCTCGATGCTCAAGGTGCGGTCGACTTCGACGATTTGCTGCTGCGGGGCGTAGAGCTCATGGAGTGCTCCGAGCGGGCCCAAGGATTCGCGGAAAGACGCTTTCGCCACGTTCTCGTCGATGAATATCAGGACACGAACAGGATCCAGTACCGTCTTGTGCGGCTCCTCGCACCTCACGGGAACGTCTTCGTCGTTGGTGACGAGGATCAATCCATCTACAACTTTCGCGGCGCGGAGCTGCGCAACATCCTCGATTTCGAGTCCGACTTTCCAAATGCCAGGACCGTAAAGCTCGAGGTGAACTATCGCTCGAGCGCAGCCATCCTCCGCGCAGCGAGCGCGGTCATTCAAAATAACCGCTCGCGCAAAGGCAAGCGCTTGATCGCGAGCCTCGATGAAGGGATGCGGCCAGAGCTCCACGGCGCCGAGGACGATCGCGAGGAGGCAGGTTTCGTTGCACGCACCCTCGATCGATCCCGGCGCGACGAGCCCAATGCGCGCGCGGCCATCTTGCTGCGTACCCACGCGCAAACACGCGTTTTCGAAGAAGAGCTGGTCGCGCGAGGCGTGCCGCACCGGGTTCTCGGTGGGCTGCGCTTCTACGATCGCCGCGAGATCAAGGACGTTCTCGCCTATCTCCGTCTCGTGTCAAACCCGCATGACGACGCCAGCTTTGTTCGCGTCGTCAACGTCCCGCCACGGGGCGTGGGCCAGGCCACGACGGCCATGCTACAGCGCACCGCGGCGGCGGCAGGCTGCTCGCTTTGGGACGCCGCGCACGAGGTGCTCGATGGTAATCTCTTGCCGGGGCGCCCTAGGCTAGGGCTTACGCAATTTCGCGATGTCGTTCTGAAGCTGACCAAAAAGGCTGCACAGAGCAGACCCTCCGAGCTCATCCGCGCCGCACTCGATACGGCCGGCCTTCTCGCCGAGCTCGAACGCGAGGGCGAGGGCGTCGCCCGCGAGCGTAAAGAAAATCTGGACCAACTCGTCGCCGCCGCCGCAGAGTACGAGGCCCGCGAAGCGTCGGCGACGCTTGACGGTTTTCTCGACGGTGTGGGCTTACTGACGGATATCGACGCGGTCGACGGCACGGCGCCGTGCCTTCTCATGACGCTTCACGCCGCCAAAGGCCTGGAGTTCGACATTGTGTTTCTCGTCGGGCTCGAAGAAGGCCTGTTCCCACACATCCGGGCAAGCGGGGATCTCAAGGCGCTCGAGGAGGAGCGACGCTTGTTCTATGTCGGGATGACACGCGCGAAGCGAAAGCTCTACTTGTGCTTCGCCGAGTCACGGCGATTCTCGTACCAAACGAGCTCTCGTCAGCCGTCGCGCTTTCTAGCGGAAATCCCGGACAGTGCACTGAACGGCGCGCACGTGAACCGCGTCGGACAGCCGGGGACCCAGCCGAGTTCCCCGAAGAGCCCGTGCGGCTCACTGCGTCCCGGAGCACTGGTACGTCACGACAAGTTCGGCGAGGGCAGGGTCGTCGAGGCCACCGGCAGCGGACCGGACCGCAAGATCACGGTCATCTTCCGAAAGGCAGGCCGGAAGCGGCTAGTGGCCCAGTACGCGAAGCTTCAAGTCTTAGGCTAGCTCGTCTTGTCGACGGCGGTGATGATCCAACGCGCGGGAACGAGGGCGTCGAACTGATTCTTCAGCGCATATCGCGTCAGAGTGAAGTCGAAGTGGCCGTCGCCGAGCTCTGTCGTGACGCGTACGCGGGCGTTTTTTAAAAGCATCTCCCCCGTCAAATATTCGGGGTTCGATTCGCGCTGCAGCGATTTGTTCACGCGGCGGATCTCGCGCTCGAAGGCGACCTCCGCCTCGTGAGGCTTGGCGACGACTTGGCGGCGCTCGAGGCGAAACGCATCCCACTCGTCCTGCAACTCTCCGAGGCGGCCGGAGAAATGGTAATCCAGCTCCTCTCTGAGGCGGGCTTGGATGCGTCTGAGCGACTCGTAGTTCTCCCTTCGGAACTCGCCAAAGACTGTGAACTGCGCATCACGCTCGTCTTCCGCAAGCCCAACAGTCTCTCGGAGCACGGGGATGGCGTACGGCTCAGAGGGTAACTCGCTTATCTCTAGAATATTCCAGGATTGAACGTCGTCCTCCGGAAACGCGACCATGGAGAGAGCGGCGACAGTGGGGCTGTCTCCTCTCTGGGATGCGAGCAAGTAGCGCTCGAGGATCTCTTCTTCCGGCCCAACACACGCCAAAAGAGACGCAGCGGCGGCGCACACCACGAGCCGTTTCATGCTTCTCCCATGTGCGTCGATCAGACCACGGTCTTGCCCAGTAAGGCTAGTCCTTAGGTTGCCGGGGTGCCGGCCTTCTCCGGCGGCGACCCGCCCCCCATCTTATTTTTTTCTGCTGTTCTTGCAAGAGGGCCTCTTCTCCGACGCCGTCGAGCGTGGCTAGGAGTGCTTCCGTGGCTTGAAGGTGGGTAGCCAGCTCTTGTAGCTCGATCGAATGCGGAAATACGTTCTCGGCCTCACTGAGACGCGCATGAGCGTCCGGGAAGCGTCGCAGGCTCATGAGGGTCTCGATCTCGCTCAACATCGCTTCACGATGGCGCTCGGGGTCCTCGGTTTTGTTTTGAAGCTCGCGAAGCAAGCGCAGCGACTCGACGGTCCCGCCGGAAAGCCGCTCGAGGTTGGCAAGCCGCAAGTAAGCGCCGTCCGTATCCGGGTGATAGCTCCGCGCCAAGACGCGGCGATAGGCGTCTTTGGCGGCCTCGAGGGCGTTCAGCTCATAGTAGCAATGGCCTACCGCGAGAAGCGTATCGCGCCGGAGGTCATCATCGAGGTCCTGCGCCAATAGAGCGTGATAGTGCATCAGGGCCTTGTCTGGCTCGTTGAATACCTCGTCATAGAGTCGCGCCAGCAAGAGGTGCGCAGGTTGCCCGATCGTGGAGTCTGGATAATCCTGCAGGACGGTAGTGAGGCTGTTCCGCGCCGCCTCGACGTTCTTTAGTCGCAGATAGTAGATCCGCGCTAGCTCGTAATGGGCCTCCGCGGCCAATGGGCTTTCGGGCGCTTGGATGGTGACCTCTCGATAAAGGTGGGCGGCGTTCTCGGCGTTGTCGTCCTCCATTGCTCGCTGGGCCTCGGCGAAGAGTCGGTCGCCGCTGCTGTCGCATCCGATTGCAGCAACGCCGAGGACGAGAAGCGCTAATCGCGGAAACAAGGCGGCCAGAAGAGTCGATTCCATGGTGATTGCTGCCAGCGCGGGCGGGCCGTCATGCCGTGTAAACGACACTGGCGACCCAAATCGCGACGAGTCTATATCAGTCGATGGGCGGATCGTTACTTTCGTTTTCGTCGACCTTCTCGGCGAGTTTCGCGACGGCGACCACCTGGTCCCCTTCCTCGAGATGAATGAGCCGTACCCCCTGCGTGATGCGGCCTAGAATATTGAAATCCTCGATACGCAGCCGGAGGATCATTCCTTGCGCGGTGATGGCCATGACTTCGTCTTCCTGTTTCACGAAAGGTACAGCGACAACATCTCCGTTGCGCTCGGTGGTTTTGATGTTGATGACGCCTTGACCGCCGCGCGTCTGAAAGCGGTAATCTTCGACGCGGCTTCTCTTCCCATAGCCTTTCTCGGTGACGGTGAGAAGTGTTCCTTCGGTGTTTACGACCGCCATGCTCACGACCGCATCCGTTGCTCCAAGGCGGATGCCCCTCACGCCTTGCGCGGTACGCCCCGTAATGCGGACATCGGTCTCCGTGAAACGGATCGTTTTACCAGAACGGGAGGCGAGAACCACCTGGCTGTCGCCCTCGGTGATGGCCGCCGCGATGAGCTCGTCATCCGCGTCGATGGTGATCGCGATGAGGCCCCGGGCGTTAGGGTTGTTGAATGCAGACAAACGTGTCTTCTTGATCGTGCCTTTTCGTGTCGCCATGAGGACGAAGCGGTCCTCTGGGAACTCCTTCACAGCACAAACGGCGGCGAGCTTTTCCTCGGGCCGCATGGCGACCAAGTTCACAATGGCCTTGCCTTTGCCCGCAGCACCTACGGCTGGAATTTCGTGAACCTTCAACCAATAGACCTTCCCGCGGTTGGTGAAGATCATGATGTAGGCATGGGTGGAGGCAATGAAGAGGTGATTGACAAAGTCCTCCTCGCGTGTCTGCATGCCCTTGCGGCCTTTGCCGCCGCGCTTCTGCTTGCGGTAGACGGAGAGGGGGCTGCGCTTCACATAGCCGGAATGGGACACGGTGATGACCATGTCCTCTTCGGCAATCATGTCCTCAATGCTGATTTCCTGCGTTTTCGCGATGATCTCGGTGCGGCGGTCCTCTCCGAACTTCTCTTTCACTTCTTCTAGCTCTTCGCGAACGATCGCGTCGATCTTTTCTGCGCTAGCCAGAATAGCCTTGAGCTCCGCGATGCGTTTTTGGATCTCCTCATGCTCGGTGGTGATCTTGTTCCGCTCCATCCCCGTGAGGCGATGCAACTGCAAATCGAGAACCGCTTGGGCTTGGATCTCGCTCAGTTCGTATTGCTCGATCAAACCAGAACGCGCCGCCGCGGGGTTTTCCGATGCGCGAATGAGCACGATCACAGCATCGAGATTGTCGAGCGCAATAACGAAACCTTCGAGGATATGGGCGCGCGCTTCCGCTTTCCGGAGCTCGTAAGCCGTTCGCCTCCGAACAATGTCTCGGCGGAAGTCGATGAACAGGCGCAAAACTTCGACGAGCTTCAGGACTTTCGGGCGGTTATCGACGATCGCGAGAAGGATGATCCCGAAGCTAGTTTGGAGCGTCGTATGTTTGTAAAGATTGTTGAGCACGACTTGACCGACTTCGCCGCGTTTCAAGTCGATGACGATGCGCATGCCGTGGCGGTCGGACTCGTCTCTGATATCGGAGATACCGTCGATCTTCTTGTCCCGCACGAGCGCGCCAATCTTCTCCTGCAGTTTGGCTTTGTTCACTTGATAGGGGATTTCCGTGACGATGATGGCCTGGCGGTCTTTTCGTGTATCTTCGATCGTCGCTCGAGCACGTAGCTGAATCGAGCCCCGGCCGGTGCGATAGGCCTGCTCGATCCCACCCGTTCCGTGAAGGAAAGCAGCGGTTGGGAAATCCGGGCCTTTGATGATCTCGAGGAGCCCCGGCGTGAGCTCGTCGTTCATGGAAGGGTTCTCGAGTACGTAGAGAATCCCGTCCACGACCTCTCGGAGGTTGTGCGGCGGGATATTCGTCGCCATTCCGACCGCGATACCCGCCGAGCCGTTCACGAGTAAATTGGGCGTGGCGGTGGGAAGCACAGTGGGCTCCACCGTATTGCCATCGAAGTTTGGGACGAAGTCGACGGTCTCTTTGTCGATGTCCCGCATCATGCTCTCGGCAAGAGCCGTCAAACGAGCTTCTGTATATCGATAGGCCGCGGGCGGATCGCCGTCTACCGAGCCAAAATTTCCCTGGCCGTCGATGAGCGGCGCGCGGAGATTAAAGTTCTGCGCCATGCGGACGAGCGTGTCGTAGACCGCGGAGTCGCCGTGAGGGTGATATTTCTTCAGAACCTCGCCGACGATACCGGCGCATTTGGAGTACGCCCGGTTCGATAACAGGCCCTCTCGGTACATCGCGTAGAGGACCCGGCGATGGACCGGTTTCAAGCCGTCCCGGACGTCCGGCAATGCGCGGCCAATGATGACCGACATCGCATAGTCCATGTAGGACCGCTTCATTTCGTCTTCGATGTTGACGGGCAGCCGTTCTGCCGTGGTGGCCATCCTTTTACTCCTGAATTGTCGGTATTGGCCTTAATGGGCCTTAAATGGGATCCGCGGGCTCAAATATCGAGATTGACGACTTCGAGGGCGTTCTCCTCGATGAAATTTCGACGCGGCTCGACTTGGTCTCCCATGAGGACGGTAAAGATTTGGTCGGCATCGACCTGGTCTTCAATGGTGACCCTCATTAGAACTCTCACTTCCGGGTTCATGGTCGTGTCCCAAAGCTGGTTTGGGTTCATTTCGCCCAGACCTTTATACCGTTGGATTTGAAGTCCTTTTTTGCCTGCCGTGAGCAGATAGTCGACGAGTTCCTCTTGAGAGGTGCACTCCTTGTCCTGAGAAGTTGCATCCTCACCTCGACTCGATTCAGTCACGATAAGCGGTGGGTTGTCGAACGGCTCTACGGCTTTGTAGAGCTCGAGTAGGGTGCGATACTCCGCGGCTGCCATAAAATCGCGGCCGATGGGCTTGACCCAACGATGGCCGTTGGTATTTTCCGTCGGCACGATCTTGAACAAGTTGTGCTCTTCGTCCGGAAGCACCGTCGCCTGCAGGCCGAGCTCCCGGATCGGATCGAGAGCCTCTTCGAGCCAAGCTTTGTCCGCGAGCATGCTCTCGTCTGCTCCCACCCGCAGAAACTCGTTTAATATGATCGAGGGGTAGCCTCTTTGAGCGAGACGATCCAGATGTTTTCTAAAAGCGACCGTCTGCTCTAGACGCGTTGCGAGCGCTTCGCCGCTGAACTCTTGGTTTATGCTCGGAATGAGAACGGTACGGTTCTCGACAGCTCGGAGCAGAAGATGACTGTCAAGGTCGCGTTCATCTTTGAAATAGATTTCTTTTTTTCCGCGCTTCACTTTATAGAGCGGCGGCTGCGCGATGTACAGGTATCCCGCCTCGATGATCTGCCGCATCTTTCGGTAGAAGAAGGTGAGCAGAAGGGTCCTTATGTGTGACCCGTCGACGTCGGCATCCGTCATTATGATCACGCTGTGATAACGCAGCTTTTCCAGAGAGAAGTCTTCTTCTATGCCCGTTCCGAGAGCAGCGATCAGTACCTTGATCTCGTCGTTCTCGAGCATCTTGTCGAGACGTGCTTTTTCGACGTTTAGGATCTTTCCCTTCAGAGGAAGGATCGCCTGAAAGTGACGGTCGCGACCTTGTTTCGCGGACCCGCCGGCAGACTCCCCCTCCACGATGAAGACCTCGGAAAGGGCCGGATCGCGTTCTTGGCAGTCGGCGAGTTTTCCCGGCAGAGAGGTCATATCGAGAGCGCCCTTACGCCGAGCGAGATCTCGGGCTTTGCGGGCGGCCTCGCGGGCACGCGCGGAGTCGATGACTTTCAGGAGGATACGTTTGGCTATTTTTGGGTTTTCTTCTAAAAATTGTGCCAAGAGGGTCGTGACGAGACCATCTACGAAACCTTTGGCTTCGCTATTGCCAAGCTTCGTTTTCGTCTGACCTTCGAACTGGGCAGAAGGGATTTTGACACTGACCACTGCCGTCAAGCCTTCTCGGATGTCTTCGCCCTCGATGCCGCCCTGGAGCACTTTGGTTAGATTATTTTGCGCGGCATATTGGTTGATACATCGCGTAAGCGCGCTGCGTAGCCCAGAGAGATGCGTTCCGCCTTCGTGTGTATTGACGGTATTCGCGAACGAGAACACGGCTTCTTGATAAGCGTCATTCCATTGAAGCGCGATCTCGCACTCCATTCCTTCAGAAGTACCTTCGATGTAAATAGCGGGAGCGTGCAGCGTGTTCCTGTTCTTGTTGAGATGCTCCACGAAGGAGGCTATACCGCCTTCGAAGTGGAAGTTTTTTTCCTTGCCCTCCCGTTCATCGACGAGAGAGATCGTGATGCCGCGATTGAGAAAAGCGAGCTCGCGGAATCGTTGAGACAGAGAATCGTAGCTGAACTGGTTGGTCTCGAAGATGGTCGTGTCGGGCAAGAAGTTGACGGTCGTCCCCGTCTTGTCCGTGACGCCGACGACCTCTAGCTCTCCTTGGGCTTTGCCTGCTTTGTAAGACTGCCGGTACACCTTACCGTCACGGCGAATCTCGAGCTCGAGGCGCTCCGAGAGCGCGTTCACCACGGATACACCGACCCCGTGCAACCCGGCGGAATATTTGTACGCGCGGTTGTCGAACTTTCCGCCCGCGTGCAATTGGGTCATGACGACTTCCGCAGCAGGCCTGCCGGTTTTCTTCTCGATATCTACCGGGATGCCACGACCGTTATCGGCAACGGTCACACTATTGTCGACATGGATCGTGATTTGGACCTCCGTGCAGTGTCCGGCTATGGCCTCATCAACGCTGTTATCCACGACCTCGAATACGAGATGATTGAGACCGCCGAGCCCGGTCGATCCGATATACATCGCCGGACGCATCCGGACGCCTTCGAGACCTTCGAGAACACGGATCTTTTCTGCCGTATATTCGTCGGGCACTTCGGGTTGTTCTTTTTGATCTTTGTCGACCATCTTTTCCTTGTCTCTGCGGTAAGTCCCCCTAGTCCCTTGGGCAGGATAGCGTGCGAGCGAGCCCTAGCTGTAGCTTGCTATTTAGGGAGGCGGGTCCTGGTTGGACAAGGCCCGGCTTTCGTACACTCAGTAAATTTGTAAGTTGACAGTTGATTTTATCAGTTATCAGGTTGTCATTGCCTAGTGCTGTCTATAGCCTCATAGGCATGACAACATAGCGGTAATCCCTTTCATCTCCATCCTCGGCAGGTCGCAGCAACCCTTGCGAGGAATCGTCCTTCAACTCGAAGCGAATCTCCGACGTGTTAGCCGCATTCAAAAAATCGAGGAGGTACTGACCATTGAATCCAATTTGGATGTCATCTCCGTCATAGCCAACTTCGATAGATTCTTTTGCTTCGCCGAGCTCGGGACTTTGAGAAGAGACTTCCACGCGACCCGACTCGATGCCGAAGCGAACCGCTCGCGATCTCTCGTTTGCAAGTAGAGAAACCCGTCGGATCGCGCCCGCCAAGGCCTCCCGGTCGCAAATGACCGTCTTGTTATTGCCTTGCGGCAAGACTTTGTCATAGGCAGGAAACTGATCATCGACACGCTTCGAGACAAGAAGGCGCTCGCCGATCCTAAAAAATAGATGGTTTTCTCCCTGCGCAAAGTCTACCGGCTGATCCTCGTCGCCAAGAATCTTGACGAGTTCGAGCAATGTCTTCTTCGGAACGATGACACATGCGTCGCCAGAATCCTCGCCAGAACCTTGGTTGCGCTTAACAGAAATGTAAGCAAGCCGATGGCCGTCCGTAGCGACCATAAGGATTTCGCTCTCCGTTAACTCGAGGCGAGCGCCATTCAAGAAATAGCGGTTGTCATCCGCGGTGATGGCAAAACTCGTCTTGTTTATGAGCTCACTCAAAACGGCGCCCGGAACAGTTATAAAACCCTCGGATGGAGGCTCCGCAAGAGAAGGGAACTCTTCTTTACCGAGCCCGACCATCTTGAAAAAGGAACGGCCACTCTCGATCGTAGCCCAGCTATTCTCGAGCTTCTTGATCTGGATATCGCTTTGTGAGACGGCACGAACGATCTCATAGAGTTTCTTTGCCGAGAGCGTTAGCGTGCCTGGTTTCTGCACAACCGCAGGGACTTTGCATTTGAGACCAACATCGAGATCCGTTGCCGCAAGCTCTAGCGATCCTTCTCGTGCCTCTATAAGAACATTGGCAAGAATAGGAATAGTATTTTTCCTTTCTACTATCCCTTGAATGAGCGCGAGCTCTCGAAGTAGCTCATCCTTTTTGACGATAAACTCCATTAGTTCGCGTCCTTATGATCTTTTCTAAGATCAGAAAGATATTTGTATTTTAATTATATCAATAAGAGGCTGTTAAAGAAAGTCTTTTTAGTATTTAACCTATTGATTTTAAAGACTTTATAATCCACATTCAGTGTGGATTTACCGGGTCAACATTGGTGGATAAATAGTTATAATCCCGGTCCCACCAAGTGTGCACAAAGCATTGTAAGTAGGTGCACAGCTTTGTGCACAGGAATAATGGAAATTTCCATCGATGCTCTCGACTAGCGAAAAGAGTCGAGGAAACCCTGGATAACCTTGTCGAACTCAGGGTCGCTCTTTCGCAGATTAGCGATCTTGCGGATGGAATGGATGACGGTGGAGTGATGTTTACCGCCGAAGGCCTTACCGATGTCGGGTAGGCTCGACTTTGTCAAAAACTTTCCGAGGTACATAGCGATTTGTCGAGGTAGTGCGATAGATTTTGCGTTGTTGCGCGCTTTGAGGTCGGTAACTTTGAGTCGGTAGTGGTTGGCGACGTACTTTTGGATGGCGTCGAGATTAATGAGACGATCCTCGATCGGTAGCAAGTCTTTGAGAACATCCTTGGTCAAGGCTAGATCTATGGAACGGCCGGTCAAAGAGGAGTAGGCGATGAGTCGGATGAGAGACCCCTCGAGCTCGCGGATGTTAGACTTGATACGCGAGGCAATGAAGATGGCGACGTTGTCCGGGAGCACTACATCTTCGGCCGCGGTTTTTTTTCGAAGAATGGCGATCTTGGTCTCGAGGTCCGGAGCCTGAATGTCCGCTGTCAGGCCCCACTCGAAGCGCGATCGTAGGCGTTCTTCGAGAGTAGGGATCTCCCTGGGTGGGGAGTCACTAGATATGACGATTTGCTTTTGGGCGTCGTACAGCGCGTTGAAGGTGTGAAAAAACTCCTCTTGCGTACGTTCCTTACCAGCGATGAACTGTATGTCATCAACGAGCAAGACATCGAAGGAGCGGTGCTTGTCGCGAAAGCCCAGAATGCGGTCGTAGCGGATGGCGTTGATGAGCTCGTTCATGAACGTCTCGGCGGAGATGTATACGAGCTTGAAGGATGGTTGCTGCTTGAGAATTTGGTGGCCGATGGCGTGAAGTAGATGGGTCTTGCCGAGGCCGACGCCCCCATAAATGAATAGCGGGTTGTAGGCTCGCGAGGGCGCCTCAGCGACCGCGCGCGCGGCCGCGTGAGCGAACTGATTGCTTGTCCCTACCACGAAACTCTCGAACCGATATTTCAAGTTGAGGGGTGGGGTTGGAGCATGGGTGGCGTGGGCACCGGGGGCTTTGGAAGCGTCAGCGGCAAGGCGTGCACCAGTACTCCTCGTATCTTCGGATGAAGACGCCGGCTCACTGGGTTTTTTGGTCTCGAAAACGACTTCCAGGTCGGGACGATGGAGCTCGTCGAGGGATTCGTGAATAATGCCGGAATAGTGCTTGTTGAGCCAATCTCGGAAATGGTTATTGGGGACGAGGACGCCGACCGTGTTTCCGGCCTCGAAGAGGAGGCGTGTGGGTCGAAACCAGGTGTTGAAACTATGTTGGTTGACCTTGGACTCGACCTTGTGGAGTACTTCTTCCCAGAGGTTCATGGTCTATATGACTACAATTAAGCAAGTTATAGGTACAAAGCCGATAGGGACAGCCGAGGCAAACTCTGGGGGCGCACGAAATATCCACAGTTTTTTCAACAGATGTGGAAAACACGCCATACGGGGGACCCCTATCGCCGCTGGAAAAATGTTTATCGTGTCGATTAGGACAAGGCGGGTAATCTAGCATAGGGCTCGATTCATGGACAAGCGAAAAGGTGGAAAAGATCGGATTATTTTGCGTGGAGGAGTGGTTGACAGCTCAAAGGTCGCGGGGTAAAATAATAGTTTTCGCTTTAGTGCGCTATCATGGTGTGCTCAGCGGTAGCGGAACGTGTTTCATGAAGTGAGGAATTTCTATGAAGCGAACCTTTCAACCAAATAACCGTCGTCGTAAGAAGACGCACGGGTTCCGCGCTCGCATGAGCTCAAAAGCAGGACGCGCCGTGCTGGCGCGTCGGCGGCGCAAAGGGCGACATCGCTTGGCGGCGTGAAAGGACGGCGTCGTGATGAGCGTTTGACGGCGGACTTACGTCTCCGGCAGAAAAAAGAGTTTGTAAATGCATACGAAGGAGGACAGCGTGTCGTCAGTCGTTTCTTCGTCGCATTTATCGTCGAGAAAAGCCAGGGCCCATTCCGGGTAGGCGTCGTCGCGAGCCGGCGTGTCGGTGGGGCCGTGACGAGGAATCGAGCGAAGCGTCTACTCCGAGAAGTTTTCCGGAAGAGGAAACCGACGCGGGATATTTGTGCGGATATGGTGCTCGTCGCACGAGGCCCGATTAAAGAGGCAAGCTTTTGGGACGTTGACGCGGCGTACGTGAAGCACGTAGGAAGACAGCTTGAGAAAACTCCTTGAGTTCATCGACGGCGCGATTCTGGGCTCAATCTTGAGGTTGGCGATCTGCGTCTATCAACTGACGCTCGGTCTCGTTTTCCGAGGAGCGTGTCGGTTCTATCCGTCGTGCTCGCGTTATTCGGACGAAGCGATCGCGAAGTACGGCGCCATGCGGGGGATGTGGCTCACGACCGCGCGGCTCTTACGCTGCCAACCGTTCCATCCTGGTGGTGCGGACCCCGTCCCGTGAAGAGGATTTGAAGAGGCACGATGGAAAAACGATTACTGTTGTTCTTTGGCTCGACTTTTCTCCTCGTCTCCCTGTGGCCAGCGTTTTTTCCAGCACCACCGATGCCGGAGGATGGGTCTTCTCCGCCCGTCGACAACCGCGGAGGCGAATCGAGAGCGCCTGCGGACGTGCCGGCCTCTCCACGTGAGAGGGCGGCGGCTTTAGAAAGCGCGCCGTCCTTGGAACCGGAGGAGCACGAAGAGTCAACAGAGAACCGAGAAGACTCGGAATATGAAGTCCGGGCGGCATCGGCTGAGCGTCAGGTGGTTGTCGATACGAGCCTGTACCGTCTTGTTTTTTCGAACCGGGGCGCCCGTCTTTTGAGCATGCAACTGTGGGAATATCTAAGTAATGCCCGGGAACCCTACGAAATGGTTGGCCAGGGAGCTGCGGAACACCTAAACATTCGGCCGTTGGATATAAGGTTGTCGTCGCCTCGTAATACGGAGACCGTGTCGATGGCGCTTTTTGAGACCGATGCACCTAGTAAGATGTCGGTCGCGGACGGGGAAGAGAAGACCGTCAGCTTCAGGTGGTCGGATGGTCGCGGTCTTGCCGTTGAAAAACACGTGACGTTCTTTGGTGCGACGTATCGATTCCACGTCGAAGTATCGGTATCGGAACGCAGGGAGGAAGTCGGCAAGCAGGTTCTTTATGGCGGAGGAGTTGGGAACGAGATTACAGAGAGCCGCTACGTAGGGGTGGACAAAGGTGTCGTCGTGTCTCGGGGCGAGCTGGAGCTCTTTACCGCATCGGATGTAGACGAAGGCTCAGGCACGAGCGTTGGCGTTACGGCGATGGGAGTGGCTTCGCACTACTTCACGGGCTTGATGTTGCCCGCCGATGACAGCCTCTATGCGACGCGATTCGAGACAGGGGTGGTTCCGACAGAAGATGAGAAGCGCGCAGAACGCGAAGTGATCACCGCTGCGCTCGAGGCACCGAGCTCGAAGGCGGTCTTCACGCTTTACATGGGACCGAAGAAACTCGAGAGGCTCGAGGCTTTGGCACCAGGCATGAGCCAGATCATCGAATTCGGCTCATGGATGCGCTACCCAGCGCTCTTGTTGCGCTCTGGTCTGGTAAAGATTCATGAGTTCGTTGGGAATTGGGGATTTGCGATCGTTCTTTTGACGGTTGCTATCAACGTCGTTCTGGTGCCACTCAAACATTACAGCTTTGTTTCGATGCGTCGGATGCAGAAGTTGGCACCACAGATACAGAAAATCCGCGACCGTTACAAAAAGGTGAAGCCAACGGATCCACGCTACCAGCAGATGAATCAGGAAATCATGACGCTCTACAAGGAGAACAATGCCTCTCCGCTTTCTGGGTGTCTTCCGATGCTTCTGATGATCCCGTTTTTCTTCGCCTTCTATCGTCTACTCATGTCGTCGATCGAGCTTCGACAGGCCCCGTTTATTTTCTGGATTCAAGACCTCGCCGTTCATGATCCCATGTTCGTCTTGCCCGTTCTCATGGGCGGCACGCAGATGGCCATCCAGAAGATGACCCCGCAGACGAGTGCGGACCCGACACAGCAGAAGATCATGTCATTCATGCCGATTATGTTCACGTTTATCCTGGCGTGGGCACCTTCGGGCTTGGTGCTGTATTGGTTCTCGAATAACCTTGTCTCGATGGCGCAGCAACTTACGACGAACCGTTTCCTGGGGGACAGGGAGGCGAAAGCGCTCAAAGATACCAAGGCCGTGAAGTCGGTGAAGAAGGGCAAGAAAGGCCCGAAGGGCGAGAAACAAGGAGCTTGAGAGCCAGTGTCGGAAGAAGCCTCTGAAATAGATTCGCTCGCGGACGATGTCCAAGAGTTCATGGAACAGATGGTGGAGCACCTCGACTGGGAGCTTGGCGTCGATGTGGTGGAGTCGGATCCGGAGGTGCTTCGGGTCGTTCTCTCCGGCGACGACCGAGAACTGGTGGTCGGAAACCGGGCTGAGATCCTCGACGTGTTTCAGTATCTTGCCAATCGTATTTTCGGTCGTGATCTCGACGACCGGCGGCTCGTGGTCGACTGCGACGGCTACCGCGCACGCAAGGAGCTCGAGCTCCAGGAAATCGCGGCGCGCGTTTCGGAGCGGGTGAAACAGACCGGCGAGGAAGAAGAGTTGTCGCGGATGAACCCGTACGAGCGGCGCGTGGTTCACCTTGCGGTCGCTGAGATCGAGGGCGTCTCGACCGAGAGCGAGGGCGACGGTGTCATGAAGCGCGTCGTCATCTTTCCCGACGACGATTAGACGCGAGCCCATCCTGGCGCCTGTTACCCCCTCGTCATTCGGGAAGCAAATCACCGAGGCTCTCGGCCGAGCACCGTCGGTCGGCGCCGAGGCGTTGTCGTGTCTAGAGCTTCTGGATGGTCTGGTCACAACGTTCGACCGCGCGGCGGGACTCACGAGCTTTCGTAGCGACGAGGAACGCATCCGACGCTATTTCGCTGAACCGCTCGCGGCGGTGGATTGTGTGCCGGAAAGTGGCCTGGTCATCGATATCGGCTCCGGGGGCGGAAGCCCTGCGCTCCCGATGGCCATCGCGCGTCCGAGGCTCGAATGGGTCCTCGTGGAGGCGAATGCGAAGAAGGTGATTTTTCTCGAGGAGGCCGTGAGAACGCTCGGGCTCGAGAGGGTCCGCGTCCATCGAGGGCGTTACGAAGCGATGGAGTCCCCAAAAAGCACCGATCTCGTAACCTGCCGAGCTGTCAAACTGGAGTCGAAGAGCCAACGCAAGATCGTGTCATCGTTGAGAGGAGGCGGCCGATTCCTATGGTTTGGCGCCGAAAAGCGCCTACTATCAGCTCGCAGTGACCTCACGCTATACGAAGAGCTGAACGTGGACCTACCGCGCCCCCTGTTAAGAACGAACCCGATCCAGCTATCAGGCTGGCTAATGGTAACCGAGAAGCGTCCCAGCCCCGCCTGCCCCTTCAATTGTTTCACGTGAAACATCGGGCGTGCGAGCCCGCTTATGCTATGCTCTGAGCCCGCTAGCCAACCTGAGGGAGGCGCTCGAACCCAAGCTATGCCGCGTATCATTGCTATCGCCAATCAAAAGGGCGGGGTGGGCAAAACTACGACAGCGATTAACATAAGTGCCTCCGTCGCAGCGGCGGAGAGACGCGCGCTGGTGGTCGATATGGACCCTCAAGCGAATCTGACGAGCGGGTTCGGCATCGACACGGACCGTCTCGATGGGCAGACCATTTACCGAGGGATCATCGATGGCGTTTCCGCTGAGGGGTTGATTCGCGACACCGAGCTCGAAAAGCTCAAGGTGCTTCCCTCGGAGCGCAGCTTGACGGGCGCCGAACTCGAGCTCGTGGACCAACCTCGACGCGAGTACCGCCTCCGCGAGCTTCTCGCTCCCATCGCCGAGTCCTTTGATTTCATCTTTATCGATTGCCCACCCTCACTCGGCCTTCTCACGGTTAACGCGCTCGTCGCGGCGGACGCCGTACTCGTCCCTCTGCAGTGTGAGTTTTTTGCGCTCGCTGGTGTTAGCGAGCTCATGACGACCGTGAGCCGGGTGCGTGCGAGCTTCAACCCCCACCTAGCAGTAGAGGGCATCATTTTCACAATGGTCGATGAGCGAACGAACCTCACGGCTCAAGTTATGGAAGATGTGCGCGCGGCCTTTCCGGAGGTCGTTTTCGATAGCGTCGTTCCGCGAAATATACGCCTCGCGGAGGCGCCGTCGTTCGGGAAGCCGATTCTGCTTTACGACATTCGATCGAAGGGCGCGGAGGCGTACCTCAATCTGACGAAGGAGCTTCTACGTCATGAAGAGAAAAGCCCTCGGTAAGGGCCTCGCGGCGCTACTACCGGACGAGCCGGCAAAAGGCGGGACCCAGCTTCTCGACGTCGACCCCGAACGCATCGACCCGAACCCGGATCAACCCCGTCAGAACATGGATGAAACTAAGCTACGTGAGCTCGCGCAATCTATGACGGAGCACGGAATCGTTCAACCCATCCTCGCGAGGCGCGTTGGGTCCCGGTTTCAAATTGTTGCAGGGGAGCGCCGTTGGCGGGCCGCACAACGAGCCGGCTTGAAGAGCGTTCCCGTGATCGTCCGCGATGTCGACGATCGGCAAGTGCTCGAGATCGCGCTCGTCGAGAACATCCAGCGCGAGCAGCTGAATCCCATGGAAGAAGCCGGGGCCTATCGTCGCCTCGTCGGCGAACTCGGCTACTCTCACGAGCGCGTCGCCGAGCGTGTCGGTAAGGATCGTTCCACCGTCGCCAACTTGCTGCGACTTCTTCAGCTGCCGCGCCGCGTACGCCGGCTCATCGAGGAACGGAAGCTCTCGCCGGGCCATGCGCGACCGCTCTTGGCGCTTGCCAGTGCGGAAATACAGACGGAAATCGCCGAGCATATCGTTGCGAAGGGGCTGAGCGTTCGCGAGGTAGAGCGTCGGGTCAAAGCCGCCTCAAAGCCACCTTCGTCCAAGCGCCAAGAGCGGGCCGACCCCAATACACGAGAAGCCTCGCGACAAATGGAGCAAGCGCTGGGAACAGCCGTGCGCATTCGCCGCCAAGGTGCGAAAGGCGCGAAGGGCCGCGTTGAGATCGATTTTCATTCCGAGAACGAGCTACACCGTATCTATCAAGCTGTCGTGAGCGGAGCCGCGCGGCTAGAAAGAAGAAATCGTAAACCAGAACAGTAGAGCAACGGCGCGCCACACCTACGAAAGGGGTTTGGACCAAGTGAAGCAAAAAAACCAACCGAGCGGAAATCTCGAGGGCTTTCTGAGCGAAGGTACGTCATTCCAGGGCGAGGTCTCGTTTCATGACACGCTACGCATCGACGGCAAGTTCCAGGGCGCCGTCCGCTCCGGAGGCCGTCTCATCATCGGCGAATCGGCCGATGTCGATGCCGAGATCCAGGTTGCGATCGTGACCATCGCTGGTCGGCTCCGCGGTCGAGTGAAGGCCAGCAAACGCGTCGAGCTTCAGCCCTCCGCGCGCGCGGAATGCGCGATTGAGTGCGAATTCCTCGTCGTCCACGAAGGTGCTCGATTCGACGGGCAGTGCACGATGTCGAAGAAAGGCGACCCTCGCGACGTGTCCACAAACAACGATATGAAAATAATAGCGCAACCTGTTTAGAAAATATACATTAAATAGAGAACGACTTTGGTCGGCGCACCGTTGACGATCTTTAAAACCGTTGTTATAGTTAAAAGCTCTGTGCGGGCATTTTCGCCAATCAGGGACAGAGCTTGATATCCGTCGACGTAACAGCCCTCATCATTTGTGCGCTCGTGTTTGCGCTCGTGTTCGTTTTGAAGAATTTCTTCTTCGAACCGCTGGCGCAGGCGATGGAGACGCGACAGGCGAGTATTGACCGTGCCGCAAGTGCCTGGGACGATGCCCAAAAGACGATCGACAAAGCGCGCGCCGATGTCGCTGCCGCGGTCCAAATGGCCCGCAACGACGGCTATCAGTGGCTCGATGAGGCCCGCTCGGGAGCTCAGGCCAAGGTCAAGACTTCTTTGGATGAAGAGCGTAGCGCAACGCAGAAGCAGATCGTCGAAGCGCGGCAACGGCTCTCCGACGAGGCCGACAAGGCCATTCTCTCCCTCGAGCGCGATGCTCACCTATTGGCTTCCCAAATCGCCAGTAAAATCCTCGGCCGAGAACTAGAATGACGGCGCATCGCAAAACGACGGCGGCTTTCCTGTTCGTTCTACTCGCGACCGCTGTCTCACCGGTCTACGCCGCCGAAGGTAGCAACCTTCCCCGCGTCGCAAACTTCACCATTGTGGCGGCTTTGCTTTTTTTCGCTCTCAGAGGGCCGCTATCGGGTTACCTCGTTGCGAAAACGGAGCAAATCCAAAAGGAGCTCGCAGACGCTCGAGAAAAGAGCGCGAGCGGTGAAAAAGAACGCCAGCTCGCGGTCGAGCAACTCGCGAGTCTCCACGAAGAGGTCGAAAAGGCGAAGACAGAGGCCAAGTGCGCCGCGGAGGTCGAGCGTGCCCGCATTTTGAAAACAGCCGAGGCGGAAGCGGAGCGCATTCGCGAAATCGCACGAAAAGAGATAGACAACGAAGTCGAGTCCGGACGGCGCAGGCTGCTTGCACGCGCGGCCAAGCTCTCGGTCTCATTGGCTCACAAGAAACTCGAGACCCAGATGACCGAAGAGGACCAAAACAGGCTCATTGACCGCAGCATCGAGATTCTGGGAAAGAGCGGTTCATGACCGCTGCGGGTAGCGTGGTCCTTGCTGAGCGCTACGCGCGTGCTCTTCTCGACGTCGTCCTCGACAAGAAGATGGATGCGAAGCAGGTGGCCACCGAGCTCACGGAGCTCTCTGAATTCTTCGCGGCCCACGAGAAGCTCTCCGAGATCGTGTCGAGCCCAACCGTGACGTCCGAGAAACGGGTCGCCGTCGTGAACGGTGTTCTCGCAAATCAATCGCTCGTCTCATGCACTCTCAATTTGCTGCGCCTTCTTGCCGCGCGCGAGAGGATGTCGCTGCTCCCGCTCGTGTCGGAACAGTACGGTCGTCTGCTGCTCGATCACCAAGGAATCCAACCCGGCCGAGTAATCTCGGCGCGCCCGCTAACGGCGGACCAGCAAGAACGTCTCTCCAAGAGCCTGGGCGGTGCACTTGGCAAGACCATGGAGCTCACCTACAACACGGACGCCGAGCTCCTCGGCGGTCTCGTCGTGCGCATCGGCAATCGCGTCTACGATGCGAGTGTTACCGCTCAACTGAAACGTTTCAAAGATAAAGCATTATCGAGTTTCTAGACTTAGGTGTCACGAGCCCTGCACGTGAGGCAGAGGCTCGAATTGAGGTAGAAGGAACAAGATGGATATCAGGGCCGATGAGATCACGAAGGTTCTCAAGGAGCAAATTGGCGATTATGAAGCCGATGTCGATGTTTCCGAAGTCGGCACGGTCGTCTCCGTCGGAGACGGCATCGCGCGCATCCACGGCCTCGAGGGCGTCATGTATGGCGAGCTCGTCGAGCTGCCCAACGAGGTATTCGGCCTTGCGTTGAATCTCGAGGAAGAGTCCGTCGGGATCGTTCTTTTCGGAGAGACGACGCTCATCAAGGAAGGCGACGAAGCCAAACGCACGCGAAGGATTTTGGAGGTGCCCGCGGGCGAAGAGCTCGTCGGCCGTGTGGTGGACGCTCTCGGCCGGCCAATCGACGGCAAGGGACCCATCAACACGAAACAAAATAACCCTGTCGAGCGTATCGCGTCCGGTATCGTCGACCGCCAACCAGTGAAAGAGCCTCTACAGACGGGCATCAAAGCTATCGACGCCATGATTCCAATCGGCCGCGGACAGCGCGAGCTCATCATCGGAGACCGTCAGACGGGAAAGACCGCCATCGCGGTGGACGCCATCATCAATCAAAAAGACACGGACGTCATCTGCGTTTATGTTGCCATTGGCCAGAAGCTCTCGACGGTAGCGCAGGTCGTAAAGACTCTCGAAGAGCACGGTGCGATGGATCACACGATCGTCGTGAACGCTTCTGCTTCCGAACCCGCTCCGCTTCAATATCTCGCGCCTTATACCGGCTGTGCCATGGGCGAGTACTTTCTCTACAACAAGCGGCACGCCCTTGTTGTTTACGACGATTTGTCCAAACACGCCGCTGCCTATCGCGAGGTCTCGCTCTTGCTGCGCCGGCCACCGGGACGCGAGGCCTATCCGGGCGATGTCTTCTACTTGCATTCCCGCTTGCTCGAGCGGTCCGCCAAGCTCTCGGACGAGAACGGGGGCGGATCGCTCACTGCCTTCCCGTTTATCGAGACGCAAGCCGGTGACCTTTCCGCTTACGTTCCGACAAACGTCATCTCGATTACAGACGGTCAGATCTTCCTCGAAGGCGACCTCCTCAATGCCGGTATCCGTCCCGCGGTCAATGTCGGTAACTCCGTTAGCCGCGTCGGCGGCTCGGCTCAGATCAAAGCCATGCGCCAAGTGGCCGGTACCATGCGACTCGACCTCGCCCAGTATCGCGAGATGGCGGCCTTCGCGCAGTTCGGGTCCGACCTCGACAAAGTGACCCAGCTGCAGCTCGCCAAGGGTGAGCGTCTCGTCGAGATCTTGAAACAAGACCAATACGAGCCTCTCCCGGTCGAAAAGCAAATCGCAATTATCTACGCCGCCAATAGTGGCTATCTCGACGACTTTCCAGTCTCCGAGTGTGGTCGCTACGAGCGCGAGCTCTACAACTATCTCGACGAGCGGCACCCGGGCGTGCTCCAGTCGATCCGTGAGAAAAAAATCCTCGACGACGAGATCCAGGGCAGGCTCAAGATCGTGCTCGACGAGTTCAAGGGTCAGTTCAAAACCGAGTCCGAGGACCCGGCCGCTTAGCTCGCGCCCGAGGACCGAAACCAGATGCCCAACCTTCGCGACCTGAAACGTCGCACCCAGAGCGTCAAGAACACGCAGCAGATCACGAAAGCCATGAAGATGGTCTCTGCCTCCAAGCTCCGCCGCGCGCAGGATGCCATCCTCTCCGCGAGACCCTTCGCCAAGAAGATGCTCGAGGTGCTCAACAGTCTAGCGACACGCGCCGACGCCGCCGCCCACCCTTTGCTTCACGAACGCGAGCCTGCCAATGTCGACGTTGTCGTGATTAGTGCCGACAAGGGGCTCTGCGGTTCGTTCAACGCCAACATCATGAAGAGGGCAGAAGATTTTCTAGGCGGTCTCAAGTCCGAGACGCTCGACGTGCAGGTCGTCGGCAAGAAGACGCGTGACTATTTCAAGCGTCGCAAATACAACATCCGCCATCAATTCGTGGACATCTTTCGCGACCTCACCTACGACACCGCGGGAAGCATCGCGCGGCCGCTCATCGAACGCTATAGTGATGCGGAATCTGAAGATCGCGTCGATGCTGTGTACCTGATCTATAACGAGTTCAAGAACGTCATGCAGCAGGATGCTGTGGTCGAGAGACTCTTGCCGATCGAAAAGCTCGAATTCGAAAAACCCGAGGAAGAGCTCGACTATATCTACGAGCCCACCGCGGCCGAAATCTATGACGCGGTGATCCCTCGCCACGTCGAATATCAGGTGTGGCACGCCCTTCTCGAATCCGCGGCGGCCGAGCACGCTGCGCGTATGACCGCCATGGACAACGCGAGCAAGAACGCCTCCGAGCTCATCGAACAGCTTACGCTCACGATGAACAAAGTGCGGCAAACGACGATTACAAGAGAGATCTTGGAGATCGTCTCGGGCGCCGAGGCGATCCGTTAGCAGGAGCTATGCCGAAGCCCGGGTAGAAGATAGAGCGAGCGCGCATCAAGCAGTAAAGAGGAGCCGAAAGAGAATGACCCTGTGGAAACACACTAACGTAGGACGCGTGGTCCAAGTGATAGGAAACGTCATCGATGTCGAGTTCGCGAACGGGCAGCTTCCCGCGATCTTCAACGCCTTGCGCGTCGTGGACGAAGGCAAGCTGTCGACCAGCAACATCGAAGTGACCGTTGAAGTCCAGCAACACCTCGGTGAGAACCGCGTCCGCGCGGTGGCGATGCAGCCGACGGACGGGCTCGTACGCGGCATGAACGTGCTCGATACAGGCGCCGCCATCACCGTTCCCGTGGGCTATGCAACGCTCGGACGGGTGCTGAACGTTCTCGGCGAGCCCGTCGACAACATGGGTGAAGTCAAAACGGACACACGCCTCCCCATCCACCGGCCACCGCCCGAGTTTACCCAGCAGAGCACAAAGCTCGAGATGTTCGAGACCGGCATCAAAGTCGTCGATCTCCTCGCGCCTTATGTCCGCGGCGGCAAAGTCGGCCTTTTCGGCGGTGCCGGGGTGGGCAAGACGGTCATCATCATGGAGCTCATCCACAACATCGCCACGCAGCACGGCGGTTTCTCGGTGTTCTCCGGTGTGGGCGAGCGCACCCGTGAAGGGAACGACCTCTGGCTCGAGATGAAGGAGTCGGGCGTATTGGAAAAGACGGCTCTCATTTACGGACAGATGAACGAGCCGCCGGGCGTCCGCTTGCGCGTCGGCCTTACCGGTCTTACCGTCGCCGAATATTTTCGTGACGAGGAAGGGCAGGACGTTCTTCTCTTTATCGACAACATTTACCGCTATACGCTCGCGGGCATGGAAGTCTCGGCCCTTCTCGGTCGCATGCCTTCGGCCGTGGGCTACCAGCCGACCCTCGCTTCGGAGATGGGAGCCCTCGAAGAGCGCATCACGTCGACCGATAAAGGCTCCATCACCTCCATCCAGGCCATCTATGTGCCCGCCGACGACTATACGGACCCCGGCGTGGCGACAACATTCTCACATCTGGATGCAACGACGAATCTTTCTCGCCAGATTGCCGAGCTCGGTATCTACCCCGCGGTCGACCCGCTCGACTCGACGTCCCGCATTCTCGACCCGCGAATCCTCGGACAGGAGCACTACACTGTTGCTAGGAACGTCAAGGAGATCCTCCAGCGCTACAAGGACCTCCAGGACATCATCGCCATTCTCGGTCTCGACGAGCTTTCCGAAGACGACAAGGTTACCGTCGGCCGCGCGCGCAAGATACAGCGCTTCTTCTCCCAGCCGTTTCACGTGGCGGAGCAGTTCACCGGCCGTCCGGGACGCTACGTGCAGCTCGAAGACACGGTGCGCGGCTTCAAACGCGTCGTAGACGGCGAGCTCGACCATATCCCCGAGCAAGCGTTCTACATGGCGGGCGGGCTCGACGAAGTCGAGCAGAACGCCGAGAAGATGTCGGCCGCGTAACTCATGGCAGATTCATCCCGTATCGAGCTCGAGATCGTGACGCCCGCGGGCGTTGTGATACGTGAGGATGTCGACGAAGTCGAAGCTCCCGGCATCCTCGGTTATTTTGGGGTGCTCCCGGGTCACCGCCCGTTCATGAGCCAACTTCGCGCCGGCGAGCTTCGCTACCGCACGGGCTCGGCGGATCATTTCGTCGCCGTGCACTGGGGCTTCGCGGAAGTCCTGCCGCACAAAGTCACGGTGCTCGTCGAGACCGCCGAAGTGGCAGAAGATATCGACTTGCAGCGGGCAGAATCTGCCAAAAAACGTGCCGAAGAGCGTCTGAAGCAATTTGGAACGGCCTATAACGTGGACGACGCCCGTGCCGCTCGTGAAGCTTACGATCGCGCAGAGAGCCGTCTCGAAGCGGCGCAGCACGCCCAGAAAAAGCAGAGCTAGGGGCGCACCGGCTCAACGCCGCGAGCTTTGGGACGCGAGCGGATCCGTCTTTTTGGAAAGCGGCTTCGGCCCCGCGATATACATATATGACAGCGCCTCTTTGTCCGAGACGACCTCCGCTTTCAGAATCTCGATGCGCTCGAGCGGCTTGTCGTTGTCATCCGTAGCCACGGCGGCCATCTCATCGAGCACATCGTAGCCACCCCTCGAGGTGCCAGTTCACGACGACGAGAAGCGCGGCGCTCGTCGCGTAGATTGTCTCCATCTCCACGGCGCCACGCTCGCGTATCGCCCATAGCACGGCGTAGGCGACTATAGATGCTCCCCCGATCACAGCGGCATCGACCAGTGGGCTCACGAAGTAGAGCCCGCGCGATTTCTTGGAAACGACTTCTATTCTTTGGGGACCGTGTAGTTCTAGCCCTATTGTAGCGGATCTCCCGGTCCGTCGAGACCTCGCCACGAAAACCGCGTACCAGGCTCCTTCAAGCTGAATCCTGACATAGTAAGATGTGTGCGTGAATGGGGCTCCCGAGGTTCGACTGTCGCCGCCCGATGCCCGCCCTTTCGTAAAATGGGCCGGGGGCAAAGGCACGCTCATCGGCGCGATCGCGGAGAGGATTCCAAAAGACTGGACATACCGCCGCTATGTCGAGCCTTTCGTCGGCGCGGGTGCCATGTTCTTTTGGATACGCCGCAGCTTTCCCGATCTCCCGGCATACATCGGCGACTCGAACGCGGAGCTCATCGTCGCCTATGCGGCGGTGCGAGACAACGTCGACGGAGTGATCAGCAAGCTCGAGACCCACGCGCACCTCCATTGTAAGGATCACTACTACGCTGTGCGCGCGAAAGTGCCGCACGGAGAGACGGAGCGCGCGGCGCGGTTCATCTACCTCAACCGCACGTGCTACAACGGGCTCTACCGCGTGAACCGGAAGGGGCTGTTCAATGTCCCGATCGGACGCTACGACAAACCCAAAATACTAGACCGTGAGAATCTTCGCGCGGTATCGACGGCGCTTAAGAACGTGGAGCTTCGTCCCGGGGACTTTGCCGTGCTCACGGACGATTGTGGCGCGGGCGACCTCGTCTACCTCGACCCGCCTTACGTTCCCTTATCGGAAACGAGCCAATTTACGAGTTACACGCGGGATGGATTCGGACGGCCCGAGCAGGAACGGCTCGCGGAAACGTTCGAGGCCCTTGCCGCGCGCGGCGCGTCGGTCATTCTCTCGAACAGCGACACGGCGCTCGTCCGGGAACTCTACAGCGCGCTTACGCCGAAACCTTCTTTCGATGAAGTGCAAGTGCCGCACTCGATCAATTCGAAGCCCGGTGGGCGCAGCCGCGTCCGCGAGCTTCTGATCTATCACCATTCGTAAATGGAATGGCGGCCGCGATCAGCTTCGGATCATCACCTTGGTGTTGCTGGCGATGACAGTTTCGCCGTTTCGCTGTAGGCGCAGCCACACCGTATAGGTCCCCGGCTCACTGAACTGATGGCTCGCGCTGAAGCGCCGCTTGAGCTCCATTCCCTCTTCGTAAGGATCGCAATCGGGGCCATATTCGGAATCGGTGTCGTCGTCCCAGTCCCAAACCTCATCGAGGCAGTAATACTCCTCGAGATCCTCGACGTCTTCGAGATCAATGAGCTGGGCCGAGATACGGATCGTGACGCGAGGGCGCCTTCGTTCGTTCGGCATACGAGGCCGCATGAACGTGGCCCGCGGGGCCTTGAGTTTGAGCTGCGGCCCATCCGCCAGCACCGACGTGCTCGTGGCAAACAGCGCCAGCAGAAGTGCAACTAGCAACAACCCGACGATTTTCCTCATAGCGACCCTATCTTAGCACTCACCTTTGTAGGGTAGAAACGACGTGTTTCACATCGTCCGTAGGGGCCTGGCAGCTATAGCTCTCGCAGACGTAGAAACGCGGAGCCTTCGGATTGGGACCCGCCGTTTTGCCTTCAAATAGCGGGATGTCGACTCCCTTGTCCCTCTCGGGGTCAGTGAGGGCGATGGACACGTTGGGCGCGTAAATACTCCAGAGCTCGCGGAGCGCCTCTTTTGTCGCGGCGGCGTCTCGCGGACCGACTACGACAATTTCCCGCTTCTCTGAAAGGTAGAAATCGACCGCCGCCACCATTTGCGCAAAACCGCTCGGCGATTGCTCCATCTGTGCTTGGAACGCGAGAAGGCTATTAACCGCAAGCAGCTCGACGTCGCGCGCGCCCGTGTACTCCGCGAGCTTCAACAGATAGGTGGCAGCGATAGCGTTTCCGGACGGAATCGCTCCGTCGAAGCCGGTCTTCGTGCGCGTGATGAGAGGTTCGTGATCCGAACCCGTGAAGTAGAAGCCACCTTGGTTCTCGTCGACGAAGAGCCTTTTCATCGCGTCCGCTATTTGGCGAGCGCGCTCGAGCCACGCCGGGTCGAAGTCGCACTCGAAGAGCTCGACGTAGCCCGCAAGAAAAAACGCGTGGTCGTCGAGATAGGCCTTGTGTTGCGCTCGGCCGCTGCGATAGGTGGCGAGAAGGCGACCGCCGTCATAGAGAGCTGATTCGATGAAGCGGGCGGCGCGGCAGGCGGAATCGAGAAATCGTTCGTCACCGAGGACGCGATAAGCGCGCGCCATGGCTACGACCATGAGCCCGTTCCAGCTCGTGAGGATCTTGTCATCGAGACCCGGATGTACCCGCGCCTCCCGGCTCTTCAAGAGTACCTGACGCGAAGACGCCAGGCTGTCATCGAAGGACTGGAGGCCACCCGGGAGATTCAAGATCGTGTGCCCTTCCCAATTGCCCGAGGTCGTTACGTCATAAGTCTTCGCGAAAGACTCGAAAGCCTCCACGAGGAGCTCCCGCAGCTCGACGTGCGACCACACGTAGAACTTGCCCTCTTCGCCTTCGCTGTCGGCGTCCTGGGTGCTGTAATACCCACCTTTTTCGCCCTGCATTTCTCGCAGCACCCACTCGAGGGTCTCTCTTGCTACACGCGCATAGGCAGCGTTACCGGTGACGCGGTAAGCGTCGAGGTAGACAGGTGCCAAGAGCGCATTGTCGTAGAGCATCTTCTCGAAATGCGGCACAAGCCAACGCTCGTCCGTCGAATAGCGGTGAAAGCCTCCACCGAGGTGGTCGTACATGCCGCCCGCCGCCATTTTGTCGAGGGTTAGTTCGACCATAGCGAGCTCCTCGGCGTCCCCGCTGGCACGGTGGTGGCGGAGCAGAAGCGAAAGCGCGCCATGAGGCGGAAACTTGGGCGCGGGAGAAAAGCCGCCTTCGCGCGCATCGAAGCGGGCGGTCAGCTCGCGAGCGGCGAGGCTCACGACACTACGAGTCAGGATCTCGGGCGTCTTCGGCGTGAACGACCGCACTTGCATCCGCTCCGTCAACGCATCCGACGCTTTTTGTATCTTGTTCCGTTCCTCGGCGAAGACCCGCGCGATCTCGGTCAAGACCGTCTTGAAGCCGGGCCGCCCATAGCGGTCATCGGGGGGAAAATAGGTGCCGCCATAGAAAGGCTTGAGCGCCGGTGTGAGAAACACTGTCAAAGGCCAGCCGCCCGAGCCCGTCATCATTTGAACGGCGTTCATATAGATTTCGTCGATGTCGGGCCGCTCCTCGCGATCGACTTTGATGGAGACGAAGTGTTGGTTCATCAGCGCGGCGATCTCCTCGCTCTCGAAGGACTCGCGCTCCATCACGTGACACCAGTGGCAGGCGGAATAGCCGACAGAGAGCAGGAGAGGTTTGTCTTCGCTGCGCGCTTTTTCGAGCGCTTCTTCGCCCCACGGATACCACGCGACGGGGTTTCTCGCGTGCTGGAGAAGATAGGGGCTCGTCTCGTCGATCAGCCGGTTCGTTTTGCCGGACGCGCTCACCCGTCGCCGTTTCGGAGCTCACCCCAGCGGAAGAGCGACGCTCCAGCGGTAAACCCAGCGCCCACGGAGCTGAAGAGGATGACATCACCCTTGTCGAGGCGTTGTTCTTCGACCGCATCGTAGAGAGCGAGCGGTATCGTTGCGCCGGTCGTGTTGCCAAACTTGTGAATGTTCTTGATGACTTTCTCCGAAGGAAGGCCAAGCCGCTGGGCGGTCGCATCCAAGATACGGACATTCGCCTGATGTGCGATCAGAAGCGTCACGTCGTCCGGGGTCATGTCAAAGCGGTCCAGGAGTTTCGTGGTGGTCTCGTATGTGCGACGCACGGCATATTTGAAGACCTGCCGGCCTTCCTGGTGGACGTAGTGCATCCCTTTTTGCACGGTCTCATCCGAAGCCGGATGCCGGCTGCCGCCGCCCGGCATGTTGAGAAACTGCCCTCCCTGTCCGTCGATTTTGTGCTCGAAGCCAATCAAGCCCGCGTCGCCTTCGGAGGCTTCGAGGAGCACCGCCCCTGCGCCGTCGCCGAAGATGACGCATGTGGCGCGGTCCCGATAATCGACGATGCTGCTCATGACGTCCGCGCCGATGACGAGCACGCGGTCGTGCATGCCGCTAGCGATGAATTGCGAGCCGACCGAGAGCGAATAGACGAACCCACAGCAAGCCGCGGAGAGATCGAATCCCCAAGCCCGCGAGGCGTTGATTTTGTCTTGAACGAGACAGGCAGTTGCGGGGAACATCATGTCCGGCGTTACCGTTCCGACGATGATGAGATCGATATCATCAGCGGAGAGGCCTCGGCGATCGAGCGCTTCCTGGGCCGCCTTGGCCGCTAGCTCTGAGGTGCCCGTGCCCTTTTCGACGATACGCCGCTCGCGAATTCCGGTACGGGCAAGGATCCACTCATCCGAAGTATCGACCATCTTCGCGAGCTCCTGATTGGTGAGCACTTTCTCGGGAAGAAAACGTCCAACGGACGTGATGGCGGCACGGCGAAGGGTCATAATGTGATGGTCTCCATTCGCGGATGAGTCAACATAATCCCGTAATCCTACGTCGGCGCCAAGTTTCGATCAATCCCTAGCCGTAGCCAGGATTTACGAGCGGCAAACACCGGAGCGAAACGGGCGGCTTGAGCGATGGGCTCCAAAAGCGTAATATCTGAGGTTTCACGACTAACTGCTTGAGAGCAGTAGGGATAAAGCATTTTGACGGCAGCGGCTTTTTACGATCTCGATGGCACGTTGATAAGCACGAACCTCGTGCACGTGTTCGCCTTCTATGCACGCAACGATCAAGGAATTCTCCAGAGCATCAAGCGCTCCGCGGCGACGATTGCCGGGCTACCGATCTTTATGGCTGCCGACGGTTATAGCCGTAAAGTCTTCAACGACATCTTCTTCAAGTGGTACAAGGGCCAATCTGAAGATCGGCTTCGCTATCTTGCGGAAGACCTTTTCGAAGAAGTGCTCGGTCCGGCTGTCTATCCAGGAACACTTCCACTTCTCGAGAAATCGCGAAACACGGGGCTGCGCCAGGTGGTCGTGACCGGCGCCCTCGACATCACGATCCAGCCGCTGCTGCGGCATCTCGGCATTACCGAATATGTCGCCAATCGCCTCGAGTTCGTGGACGGCCGCGCGACGGGCCGGCTAAAACCGCCGGTCATGGCAAGCGCCACCAAAGCGTCTTGGATTCGTACCTATTCGGAGAAAGAAGGCTTGTCGCTCAGCGACTGTTTCGCTTATGCGGACAGCATGAGCGATCTTCCGATGCTTTCCGTTGTCGGGCATCCGACCGCGACCAACCCGGACCTGCGACTCCGGAGCACCGCCCTTCGCCACGACTGGCCCATCGTGCGTTTGCAGTAACCGTGAGCCTGTTGAGCAAACAAAACAAGACGCGATCCCTAACCGAATCATGAAAGGAACCCAATGAGTCCCGTTTTGCGACGGAAGCTCGACCCCGGCACGGTTTATATCGGCACCGACTCCGCGCCGCGCTTGATCCACTACGGCGAGGATTTCTGGGAAGAGGATCTTCCCGTCGGCACACGCGTTATTTATCCAAAGCCCCCGATTCAGGGGCTTCCCAACCCTCGCGGCGCCATCCGGCACGCGATAAACCATCCGCTCGGCTGCGATCCGCTCCATGCGCAGCTCAGCCCGGGGATGAAAGTCACCATCGCCGTCGACGACATCAGTTTGCCGCTCCCCCCGATGATCACACCGGACACGCGGCAGACGGCGCTCGAAGTCGTTCTCGAGCTGCTCGAGGATCACGGCGTCGACGATATCCACATCGTCGTAGCGAACTCGCTCCACCGGAAGATGACGGAGCCGGAGATGCGTCGGATGGTGGGCGCCGAGATCCACGACGCGTTTTATCCGGATCGCTATTACTGTCACGACGCAGAAGAGCCGGACGGTATCGTCTATCTCGGAAAAACTGAGCAGAGCGAGCACGTGCGTATCAACCGGCGCGCGGTCGAGAGCGATCTCGTCATCTATATCAACATCAATCTCGTTCCAATGGATGGCGGCCACAAATCGGTGACGGTCGGCCTTTGCGACTATCGCAGCTTGACCCACCATCACGACCCGCAGACGATCCGCGACTCCCATGGCTATATGGACCCGCCGGCGTCGGAGCTGAACCACAAATGCGTACGCATGGGCGCTATCGTCGACGAGCACATGAATGTTTTTCACATCGAGACCGTGCTCAACAACCGGATGTATCACGACCAGCTCGACTTTCTCGGCAAGAACGAAGATGACTTCAGCGAGCTCGACCGGATGAAGCTCCGCGCGACAAGGTGGTCGACTGGGAAGATGCCACGCGCGGCGAAGCGGGCGTTTTTTCACAACCTCCCGTCGCCCTACGAGCTCATCGCCTGCTACGCGGGCAAGACGGATCCGGTGCACGAAAAGACGCTGGAGCGCTGCTTCGACCAATATGCCATCAAGGTCAAAGGCCAGTGCGATATTCTGATCGTCGGCGTTCCCTACATCTCGCCGTATAACGTGAACTCGATTCTCAACCCGCTCCTCGTTCAAGTCATGGGCCCGGGCTATTTCTTCAATCTTTTCCGCGGCAAGCCCCTCTTGCGCAAAGGTGGCGTTCTGATTCTCTGCCATCCCTGCTACGACGAGTTCGACGCGGAGATCCACCCGAGCTATATCGAGTTCTTCCACCGGCTGCTTCCCGAGACGAGAGATGCGTTCACGCTCCGCGAGAAATATGAAGAAGAGTTCGCGACCAACCCGAGCTATATACAGATGTATCGTCAAGGGACGGCCTATCACGGTGCGCATCCATTCTTCATGTGGTATTGGGGCGAGAACGGACGCCAGCACGTAGGCAAGATCATCGCCGCGGGTGCTGAGAACCAGCACGTCCCCGAGCTTCTCGGCTGGGATCGCGCGGAGACCCTCGCCGAAGCCATCGCGAATGCGCGCAGCTACATGGGCCGATCCGCCGAGATCACGATGCTCCATCTTCCTCCCATCATGATCCCGGAGGTCGAATAGCGCGTGAGCGAGAACCCGATCGATCTCGAGAAGACGTTCGACGGGCGCCGAATCTTTCTGCTCGGCGGCACTGGTTTTCTGGGGAAAGTGTGCCTGAGCATGCTTCTCGATCGTTTCGAGAATGTCGGCCGTGTCTACCTGATGGTGCGCGCGAGCACCGAGGAAGAGAGCGAGAAGCGCTTCTGGGACACGGTGGTCCCATCGCCGGCGCTCGACCCATTGAGAACCCGTCACGGGAAGGACCTCCAAAACTTCCTGCGGGAAAAAATCGTCGTCGTCGGGGGAGACATCACCCACGAGCATCTCGGCCTCGGCGCGGAACGCGCTCGCGAGATCGCCTGTGACATCGACGTCCTGCTCAACTCATCGGGGCGCGTCACGTTCAACCCGCCGCTCGACGCCGCACTCAAGACGAACGTCAATGGCACGCTGAACACCATCGCGTTCGCCAGACAGATGAAGCGTCCCGCCCTCCTGCACGTGAGCACCTGTTTCGTCGCCGGCAACCGCTCGGGCGAAATCTGGGAGAACGAGCCCCTCCTCGGCTACTTTCCGCGCCGAACCGAAGAAGAGTCCGAGTTCAGCGTCGAGAAGGAGATCGACGACTGCGAGCGTCTCGCCGCCCGCGTCAAAGACGAAGCTCGCGACAAATCACTCGCCGATCGATTCCGGGAGAACGCTCGCAAGCGTTTCCTCGAGGAAGGCCGCGATCCCGGAGACGAGCGTGCGATGAATCTCGCCATTGCCCGCGAGCGCAAGAACTGGACCCGCTCACGCCTCACCGAGCTCGGTATCAGAAAGGCGCGAGACTGGGGTTGGCCGAACATCTACACCTATACGAAGAGCCTCGGCGAGCAACTCGTCGCCGCTGAAGAGGGCATGGCCCGCGCCATCGTGCGGCCCGCGATCGTGGAGAGTGCTCTCGAGTTTCCTTTCCCGGGGTGGAACGAAGGCTTCACGACCACGGCGCCGCTGGTGCGGATGGCCATGCGCGGGCAGAATCTGTTTCCGGTGAACACGAACGTCATTCTCGACGTCATCCCGGTCGACATGGTCGCTTCGGCCGTTTTGGCCATCGTGGCGCAGACGATCGTGGAAGAGCCCGCTCTCGTGTACCAAGTGTCTTCGGGCGACACCAACCCGTCTCGCCTCGGCCGTCTCGTCGACCTGCTAGGCCTTTTCAAGCGTCAGTACTTCAAAGAGAAGAGCTCGGGTGGCCGGCTCTTGAATGACATCGCCGCGCGGATGGAAGCGCAAGCGGTCAAGCCGGAGAGTTTCGAGAAATACTCGATGCCGCTTCTTCACAAAGCGACGAAGGAGTTGTCGAAAACGCTCGGCAAAATCTCGGCGAGGCAAGTTGGACCGCTCGCGCCTCTCTTCGAGCAGGCGAAAGACGCGGTGGAGCGTTTCCAGGCCTTTACGCAAGAAGGAGAGGAGCAGTACCACACGTTCCGTCCCTTCATCGTCGATAACAACTACGTCTTTCGCGCCGACAACACACGCGCGCTCTTCGAGCGCCTCGAGCAGGACGGCCGCAAGCTTGTTTTTGAGCCCGAAGCGATTGATTGGTACGACTACTGGCTGAACGTCCACCTGCCGGGCCTTCGGAAGTGGGTTTTTCCGCGCTTCGATGAAGATGAAAAACCCAAAGCGAAACGGATCTATACGTATAAGAACCTCATTGAGCTCTTCGACGCGTGCACGAGGAACCATCGAGGCCGCGTCGCGATGCGCATCAAGCGAAACGGCCGCGAAGAGCGCTATACCTACGGAGATTTCCGCGAATGCGCGTTGCGGGCCGCCGCTTTTCTCCAAGACAAAGGCGTCAAGAACGGCGACCGCATAGCACTCTTTTCGGAGAACAGTCCCGAGTGGGGCATGACCTATTTCGGCATCGTGCGTACGGGCGCCGCTGTGATCCCGCTCGAAAAAGACATCGCGACCGAAGAGATCGTCCGCCTCCTCGGCCACGGCGAAGCGCGCGCCATCGCCATCAGCCCCGAGTTCCTCTCGAAACATCCAGAGCTTAGGGACACGCTCGATAAAGCCGTGGACCTTTGGACCTTCGACGAAATCTACGCGCTCACACCGGAAGCTACCGAGCAAAAACGCGTCGCCGGACTCCCCAAGTCGGTGAGCGCGAGCTCCACGGCCTCCATCATCTTCACGTCGGGCACGACCGGAAATCCGAAAGGCGTGATGCTCACGCACCGGAACTTCACGAGTCTCATCGCGAAGCTTCTCTCGGTCTACGACCTCACGCATGAAGACGGCATGTTGAGCGTTCTGCCGCTCCATCACTCGTTCGAGTTCACGACGGGCTTTCTTCTTCCGCTCAGTCGTGGCGCGCAGATCACCTATTTGACCGAAGTCACCGGTGAGAAGCTCAGCCGCGAACTTCGCCGAGGTCACGTGACTTGTATCGTCGGCGTCCCCACACTCTGGGACCTCTTGAAACGGCGCACCTTGAGCCGCTTCTCGGACAAGTCGGAGCGGCTCGAAGAGCTCGTGAGCTTCGCCATCGACGCGAACTATTTGCTGCGCGAAGAGTCGCCGCTCAACCTAGGGCCCTTGCTGTTTTTGCCGATTCATGCCGCCTTTGGAGGCCGGATCCGCTATCTCATCAGCGGCGCCTCGGCGCTCTCGGAGTCGACTCTCAAGACGTTCCGAGGTCTCGGCTTCAACTTGAACGAAGGCTATGGCCTCACCGAAGCCTCCCCCGTTCTTACGGTGACGCGTCCCGAGGAAGGTGTCGTCTCTGGAAGTGTCGGCCAACCGCTCCCGGGTATCGAGATCAAGATTCACGAACCCAATCGCCGCGGCGTGGGCGAAGTCACCGCGCGGGGGCCCAACGTGATGGCGGGCTATTACGGAAACGAGAAAGCGACCAAAGAAGCGCTCCGCGACGGTTGGCTCTTCACGGGCGACCTCGGGCGTCTCGACGAAAAAGGGAACCTCTTCATCGTAGGCCGGTCGAAAGAGATGATCGTCGACAAAAACGGCAAGAATGTCTATCCGGACGAGCTCGAAGAGCTCTATGCCGACGAGAGCCTCATCAAAGAGCTCGCCGTCATTGGCCTTCCCGACGGCGCCGGCGAGCGTGTTGCCGCGGTCGTCGTGCCTAAAAAAGACACAGAGATAGACAATATCGAGAAGAAGATCGTGGACCATTTTCACGCGGTGTCCGAGAAGCTTCCTCTCTATAAACGCGTGAAGCTCTACGAAGTGCGCGCGGAAGAACTCCCGCGAACGGCGACGCGCAAGGTCAGACGGCACGAGCTCGTCACGTGGCTTCAGGAAAAACGCGAGCTCGAAACGCGCACGGCATCCGTTTCCGAAGCTGAAAAAGAGTGGCTCCTCGACGTCGTGGCTCGCGTGGCAGAAAAACCGCGCGACGCCGTCCATCTCGACGTGAGCCTCGGCGAGCTTGGCTATGACAGCCTCATGTATAGCGAGCTCGCGGTCGCCATCGAGACGCGTACCGGAGAGAGCCTTACGGCCGAAGTGTTGATGTCGCTTTCCGGTATTCGGGAGCTTGCGGACAGCCTTAGGAGCCGGCCGAAAGGGCGCGCGCGCAAAAAGAAAGCCACCAAAGCCGATACTGAAACTGGCAAGGTCGAGCTCACGCCCGCCCTTCAAGAGCTTGGCCGCAAAGGGCTCGCTGCCGTGCAGCATTGGTTCTACCACGAAGCGCTCGACCCCGAGTTCAACGGCCGAGCGAACATTCCCGACTACACGCACTTCATCGTTGTCGCCAATCATTCGTCACATCTCGATATGGGTCTCGTAAAGATGGCGCTCGGCCGAGCGGGCGACAACCTCGTGGCGCTCGCAGCTGCGGATTACTTCTTCGACAACAAGATCAAGCGCACGATCTTCGAGAACTTCACGAACCTCGTTCCGATGGAGCGGAAAGGACCGCTCCGGAAATCGTTCGAGTGGGCGTTCCATCTTCTCGAGCAGGGCAACAACGTGCTCATCTTCCCGGAAGGCACGCGCTCGCGGACGGGCGTGATGCAGCCATTCCAGCGCGGGATTGGGCACCTCGCTCTGCGCGCCAAGGTGGGTATCTTGCCGATCCACCTGTGGACGCATGCCGCGCTCCCACCGGGTACGTGGTACCCGCAATGTCGCGAGGTGAGCGCCAGCATCGGGCCGTTTCTCTCTTACGACACTTTCGTGCGGGTCTCGGCGGGTTTGCCGCGCTCCCTCGCGGAGCGCTCGGTGGCCGCGCTCGCCCAACGGATCGTGGAGCACCAACGCGACGCGACGCAGGTCCACCTCGATGTGGAGATCGAGAACGTGCGGTCCCGCTTCGCCGAGGAGCGCAAAGCGAAGCAGCCCGTCACCGTCGGAAAAGCAGATGACTAAAACGCTCGTCACGGGCGCGACCGGCTTTCTAGGCACGCACCTTCTATCGTGTCTCGCGGATCGTGAAGTCCGCGTGCTTGTGCGGGGAAGTCGTGCGGTCGAAAACGTGGAGATCGTGGAAGGCTCGATTCTGGACAAAGAGGCGGTCGAGCGCGCCGTCGACGACGTGGAGGAAATCTACCACCTCGCGGGAAAGGTGTCGCGCGACCCGGAAGATGTCCGCGAGCTCTATCGCGTGCACGTGGAAGGGACGACGCTTCTATGCCGCTCTGCGAAGGCGGCCGGCGTGAAGCGCATCGTGCTCGCCTCGACGAGCGGAACCATCGCTGTGACCGAGGATGGCGAAACGTTTCCCGACGAGAGCGCGCCCGTGCCGCTTAAGCTCATCGGCGGTTGGCCGTACTACACGAGCAAGCTCTACCAAGAAGACGCCGCGAAGCGCGAATGTGAAGGCGGCCCGGAGCTCGTGATTTTGAACCCCAGCCTTCTCCTCGGCCCCGGTGACCAGCGGGTCTCCTCCACCGAGGACGTCTTGAAGTTTCTAGCGGGCGATATCCCGGTGATCCCGCCCGGGGGCATGAATTTCGTCGACGCGCGCGACGTCGCCGAAGCGATGGAAAGCGCGATGCGGCGTGGCCGACCAGGACAGCGCTATTTGCTAGGAGGCCCGAACTGGGCTTTCGTGACATTTCTTGAGCGTCTCGGGCGCATGAGCAAGGTGAAAGCGCCGAAGCTCAAGCTTCCCGCCGCGATCTACAGCTTTGCGGGACAAGCGGTGGACGCGCTCTATCGGCAGTGGGACATGGCGCCGCCCGTCGATCGGATCAGTGTCGAGATGGGCCGGCGCTTCTGGTATTTGGACTGCAGCAAGGCGGAGCGCGAGCTGGGTTTTCGTGCAAGGGATCCGTACGAAACGCTTTATGACACCGTCGCCTACATCAAGAAGGAGCTTCTCGGTGAAGCCGTTCTTTCCTAGCGGCAGCATGTGTAGAAATATCAAAACACTCTTCAATTTCGAGCCTCCGGCGACGGAAGAGGAGATCCAGGCAGCGTCGCTTCAGTTCGTGCGCAAGCTGAGTGGCTTCAACAAGCCGTCGAGAGTCAATGAAGCTGCTTTCGAGCGCGCGGTGGACGACGTCGCGCGCGTCGCCGAGAAGCTTCTCGACGCGCTCGTCACGAAAGCGCCGTCCCGCAACCGGCAGGTCGAGGCTCAAAGAGCCCGTGCGCGAGCAGCGGCACGCTTTGGCTGACACATCTAGACAGACCTTCCAAGCAGCGTGCTAGATGGTCCAAAATCTCATATACAATGCGCCCATGATCGGCAGGACGTTCTCCCACTACAAGATCCTCGACAAGCTCGGGGGTGGGTGGGGGCCGTGCTTTTATAGCGATATCGGATCGTTTTCTGGAGGGGAAATTCGTCATGACTAGGCTCCCGTTTCTCGTGCTCGTGACGGTCTCGCTCGGCATAGGCATCACAGCGGCTGACGACATCACGTTCACCAAGGACATCGAGCCCATCTTGCAGCGTGAGTGCCAGGACTGTCATCGGTCCAGTCAAATCGCACCCATGTCCTTCATGACCTACGAAGAAACCCGGCCGTGGGCGCAGTCCATCCGCGAAGCGGTCTCCCGCCGTGAGATGCCGCCGTGGCACGCTGATGCGAGCCACAACGAGTTCATGAACGATCGACGCTTGAGCGAGGCGGAGATCGACACGATCGTCAGCTGGGTTGATGACGGTGCCAAGCACGGAAAGCTTGCCGACGCGCCGACGCCTGGACGATCGGAACGCCCGACGGTGTCTACCCAATGGAGGAGGCCTACGAAATCGGACCGGAAGGTGCCGACGAGTACATTTATTTTCGCGTCCCACTCGACTTCGACGAAGAGCGCTTCGTCCAATCGCTCGAAGTCATGCCCGGAAATCGGGCCGTCGTGCATCACGTGATCGTCTATGTGCAACCGAAGACTTTAGGGACGCTCTCGAGAACCGATGTTTCACGATTCAACCGCATGGCGAAGGAAGAGTTTTTTTACGGCGACGGCGATACGATCCGGGTACGCGAGGCCGCTCTTGTCCGCGACGATGGCTGTGCGGTGCCCAACGGTGGCTCGGCGCTCAGCGGAGACGCGACCGGCGGCCGGCGCGCATTGATCGCAGGGTTTGTCCCCGGTGGTCGAGGCGACGTCTGGCCGGAAGGCACCGGCCGGCTCGGAGTTGCTGTTCCAAATCCATTACACCAAAACGGGTAGTGTCGAGCTCGATCGGACGAGCGTTGGCCTCAAGTTCACCAAGAAACCACCGGAGAAGATTGTGCGCGCGCGTTGGGTGCAGAACTACTACTTCACCATCCCGGCCGGAGCCGCCGATCACGAAGTCACCGGCTGTTATACCTTCGACAAGGACGTGCACCTCTACTCTTACTTCCCCCACATGCATCTGCGCGGGAAAGACATGACGATGACCGCAATCTTCCCGAACGGGGAAAAGAAGACGCTCTTGAAGGTGCCGCGCTACGACTTCAATTGGCAGCACACCTATCTATTGAAAGAGCCCATCGCTATCCCGAGCGGAACGCGCATTCTCGTCACGGCCCATTTCGACAACTCCAAACGCAACGCGTTCAATCCGGACCCGACCGCCACCGTGCGTTGGGGCGATCCGACCTACGACGAGATGATGATCGGCGGGATGGACTACACGATCGATGAGGAAAAACTGACGGGCCCGACCGAGGATCATCCCTAGGGAAAAGGTATCCGCACTCTGAGCGCCGCCGGCTCGATCGTGAAGCGGGCGGGCAGGCGGCCTACCGACTCCCCGTCGACCTCGACGCGTATTTCACGTGCAGGGTCGACGGGACGCGCTTCGAGCGACTCGAGCGAGCCTTGCTCGACCTCAGCAATAGCCCCGTGCGCGCCCCAGTAGAGCAGCGTCGCGCGGCTCAGTAGCTTCAACGGCGACATTTTCTTGACGATGACGATCGCGAGCTTGCCGTCCGTGAGCTCAGCCTTGGGCGCCATCTTCATCCCGCCTCCAAAAAAACGGCCGTTATGGAGTGAGACAGTCGTGATGGCCACGCGGCGCGGCGGCCTCCCGTCCGCTGAAAGCTCTACGTCGGGATGCTCGAACGATAGCGCGGCCCGCATGGTCTGGCTTGCATAGCTTCCTTTGGATTTGCTCGACTGGTTTACCCGGCGGACGACCTCCGCGCTCAGACCGAACGACGCAGCGTTCACGAAGCTTAGGGACTCACCTCCGGAGCAGGTCACGCGCCCGACATCGATTGGCGTCGTGTGCCCCAACCTCAGACCGCGGGCCGCGTCCGCGAGCCGGGCCGGAGTCGAGAGCGAGCGGACGAAGTCACCACCTGTCCCGTGAGGTAGAACGCCCAGCTCACACGGGGCGCCTGAGTTCAGGATCCCGCGCGCGGTCTCAGATATCGTTCCGTCGCCACCGAAGGTGAGCAATAGACGCCGGCCGCGCTCAGCTTCCTCGCGTGCGAGAACGCTTGCATGGCCCGAAGCCTCCGTGAAGCGGCGCTCGAACGGGCCGAAATGAGCCCTAATCGTTGCTGCCGCGGAGGGCCAATCGCGGGCTCCGGCGCCGCCTCGGGAGGCCGGATTTACGATGACGAGCGGTAAGTCGCTACCCATTCCAGGGGATTCTACCAGCTGTCAGAGCTGTTCTAAACTGTGCTAAAGTGGCGCTTTCGCTGCGGTGTCCGAGAAATCCGCCGCGCTCCACTTTCGAAGCAGGAGGAGAGTTTGGGCGTCAAAGCGAGCACGCTTCCTGAGCGGCCGGGGTTTAAGGAGATACTGCGTGCTATCGCCGTGACGCTCTCCAAGTTTGTCGCAGGGGTCTTTGGTTTTGCGCGGGACAGCATCGCCCGCGGCATCATCCGTGTCGGCATCCCCGTGAACGCGGTCACCCTGACGGGCCCGGTCGCGGTCTCGCTCATCTTCATGCCCATGTATTTCGGGACCCAGTGGCTGGCTGGCCTCGTTCTCATCGCGGCCGGGGCCTTCGACATGCTCGATGGCGCCGTGGCACGCATTTCCCGTGGATCCACTAAGTTCGGCGGCTTTTTGGACTCCGTGACCGACCGTTATACCGACTTCCTGATGCTCTTCGGGATTCTCATGTACCTGCTCCGTTTCGTACACGGCCCGGAGCGCTTGCTCTACTTGGTTTTATGGGGTGTCACGACGGCGGGAACGGCAACGACGTCTTATATCCGTGCACGGGCTGAAAACGAGATCCCCGAATGCAAAGTGGGTTTCATGGAGCGCGCCGAGCGCACGGTGACCATCATCATCGGCCTCTTGGCGGGGAACGTTCACATAACGCTCTGGGTCCTGGCGTTTTTCAGCACGCTCATCGGCATCCAGAGGATTCTCTACACCCGCCTGATCATGGAGAACCGTGAGCCGAAAGGCCAGTTCTGGTACTGGCGCTACCCGCGTCTGACCGCGCCCCATTTCACACTCTGCGCGGCGCTCATCTTGTTCCTCATCATTGGCCACCTCGTCATCCCTCGACCCTCGTAGGAGGACCGAGCCACCGCGGTCAATTTACTCGACGTAGCTATAACCGCAGGTCTCGCAACTCCAAACATCACCTTGCTTGTACATCAGGGCGCCGCATTGCGGGCAAGCCCGCGTCTCTTCTTCGGCCGAATCGTCCTCCTCGAAGAGGTCGTCTTCGTTCGGCTCTTCCGGCTCCTGCTCCTTATCCTTCGGGTCCTCTTGTTGAGGCTCTTGAGCGCGGGCGAGCGTGCTGACACCGCCCATACTGACGATGCTGGCGATGGCAAACCCGGCATTCTTCAACAAAGCGCGCCGCGTGAGTTCTTCTGTCATGGGTCTGGACTCTCCGTGCTTATTGTACTCTGTCGCAGAAATTTGTGTGCCTCCTCAAGCGAGAGTGCGGAGAAGCGCAACCGCTTCTTTCAACGCAGCGTTGACACGATGGCGTTTGGCGAGAATCTGGAGATCCCATTCCGCGACCTTCCGCATGTCGCGCTTCATCGGCGCGTCGAGGCGGTCGAACACATCCCGATAGTCGCAAAGCGCCCCTTCGGTGTCTCCGTTGGCGAGGCGCGCGAGCGCAAGCATCAAACCTTGGCGCGGCGAGCGCTTTGGGTCCATCGATTGCGCCTTCTCGAAACACGTGATGGCCTCGTCGTAACGACCTTCCAAATACCGAACGCTCGCCAGGTTGTAATGGCCGAAAACGAAATCGGGTGCAAGCGACAAAACCTGCTCGAAAGCGGCCGCGGCGTCGTCAAGCTTTCCCTGATCTCGAAAAGTCACACCCAGGTTCGAGTGGAGCGCGTGACTGAGCGGGTCGAGCTCCACCGCGCGGCGGAGCGTCCGAGCGGCCTCATCGAGCTGCTGCATCTCGCCGAGCGCGGCGCCCAAGTTCGCCCAGGCCGACGCGAACTCGGGCAGAAGCTCGGTCGTCCGGCGAAACGCGGCGAGTGCGCCCTCCATGTCGTTTGTCTGGATCAGGGCTTTGCCGAGCTCGTAATGCGCGGCCGGTAGGTCCGGGTCGATCTCGATCGCTGTTTTCAAACACGCGACGGCGTGCTTGGGCTCCTTACGAGAAAGCCCGGACACAAACGATACCGCGGCGAAAACGTGGCCGAGCGCGCCGCTCTCATCGATATGAAGCGCCTGGATTGGAGGGGTGCTGGTTCTCGCCTGCTCGTCGGGCACGCGGCGAATCTCGAAACGACTCGCGAGGCCGCGCTGCGCGATCAAATCGCCCGCGCGGGATTCAAGCGCGGTGGCGATAACCGCGAGAGGCTTGCCTTCGGAGGCGAGCTGAGTGAGCTTGGGCAGCACATAGAGAGGCGTCCCCGCACAGCCCATGCTCTCGTAGAAACCGGCATCGAGCCTCGGTGCGTAGAGCGTCCTTTCTCCTAAAAGCTCCGGCGGGCTCAGCTCGTGTATGACGATCGGGAGCGGGGGACGGCTGGGTGGCGAGAGGACGTCACCTGAGAGCTCGCCGCGCGCGGCCCTTTCGAGCGCAGTCTGATCCGCGCCGACGAACAAGATCCAGGGACGATCGGTCTGGACCCGCGGACTTGCGACGGGCTCAAAATCGACCGCTGCCGAAGCGTGGAGATTGGAGCGGGTCCAATCGAGCGGCATCAGCCGGTTCGGTGCGAGCACTCGTTGAGGAGGCGACAGGATCGAGTGGTGTTGAAGATGCCGCAACTGCAAAAGCGCGCCATGTAGGCTGAGGCTTCCTCCGGGGTGCGCCGGCTTTGTTTCACCCAGTCGATCATTTTCTTCGCGAGGCTGAACGAGATCATCCCGTGACCACACATCGTTGCGAGCGATAGAGTCGCGCGGTCGGGGAGCTTATCGAGCACTCCGAAGAAACCCAGCGAATATTCGACGCTGTGCCGGGTAATGCCGGCTTGCTTCGCGATCTCTGCGGCGCTATCGATCAGCGCGCTGATATTGACGGACAGACCGAGATCGGCTTTCTTGATGTCGACGAGAAAAGCCTTGAGTGCTTTGGGGTCGTCGAACACCGCGGAGACCACCGTTGGTTGGTTGATGTTCATAACGACGCTCTCGGGGTCGCGCTCGTCTTTCCGAAACCAATGCGCGAGCGGGTTGAGCCTCTTCGACGGCCGGTAGACGCCACCCTGCGTGGCGTCACCGAGATTGATCGGACCATGTTTCTGAGCGATCCTCAGAAACGTTTTGAACTTCTCGACTGAGCCTTCATCGTTGATGCCGCGGGCGGTCATGGCGAAGACGATGTAGTCGTCTTTCAAGGTCTCGGGGGCACCGTAGCGATGAAGAGTGTTAGTCACGGTCTACTTGGCTACCCGCTACCTGCTACCGGTTCAACCTGTGAGGCTCGGCCCAGGCCCAAGTTGGTTTTGCCGCGCCAGAAGGGCACGCCTTCGTCGTGGAGGACGCTCTCGAGGGCGCTTCCGCCTTCGGCGTCGCAGCGCGTGGAGACGCCAATAGCGATGATGGTCTCGATGTTCTCGGCCGCCTCTCTCACGATGCGCAGAATCTCGGGAACACGCTCCATCGTCGTTTTGACCTCGATGATGGCCGAAAGAACACGCTCGTTGAGAATATCTTCGCGGATCTTGCCAATCGACGGGTCGTCCATCAGGTGCGTGACGGGGTTGTTCGCTTCGAACGCGATGCAGGCGGCGGCTAGGGTTTCCGTTACGCTCGAAATGTCGCGGAAACTCGCCGATACGGTCGGACGGCCGAACTCGATGGTGAACCCCACCTCGCCTTCGCTGACGCGGTGCGTCACGTCGTTCGTTTTGACCTCTTCCGTTCCCCGGCCGTGGATCCCGGTTGACTCATGAGGGACGAGGGGGTCGCTGAAGGCGCGCCGTACGATACGCGGCCAGACGAGATCTTGCGGTTCGATAGCGGCTGTGGGGCAGACATCGGGCTCGGGGTCGAAGCGTAACCGGAACCAGCTGAACACTTTGCGGATGCTCCTTACGAGCGTCGGGTTGAGGTGCTCGGTCGAGAGGCCTCGATAACATGCGAAGCACTCGACGCAACGATCCTGGTCGACCATCGCACGGTTGATAACGGGGTCGATATCGATGGCGCCCACGGGGCAGATGGCGACGCAATTCCCGCACGCGACGCAGCGATCGAGCGAGATCTTCATGTAGACGAGTATATAACGAAGCTGTGGCTCTTGCGCCAAGCCGGTCCCTGCGTCACAATTGGGGGCTCTTTTTGCCCTTTATTTGTAGCTTCACCAGGAGATCTGATGCCCAAGGAAAAACAGTTCGATATCTCTGCACCGGACGGCAAGCTAGCTGTTCTGCTGCCCGGTTTGGGCGCGGTGAGCACCACGTTCATCGCTGGGGTTTTGGCGGTCCAGAAGGGCTTGGGAAAGCCCATCGGATCGCTTACGCAGATGGGGAGGATCCGCCTCGGTAAGCGAACCGCGAAGCGCACGCCCATGATCAACGACTTCGTCCCGCTCAGCCAGCTCTCCGACCTGACCTTCGCGACCTGGGACATCTTCGAAGAAGACGCGTATGAATCGGCGGTGCATGCGGGTGTTCTAGAGCGTACCCTGCTGGACCAGCTCAAGGACGAGCTCGAGACCATACGGCCGCTAAAAGCGGTTTTCGATCAAGACTATGTGAAGAAGCTCAGCGGCACCCATGTAAAAACCGGCTCCAGCAAAATGGACCTAGCGGAGCAGCTGATGGAAGACATTGCCTCGGTCAAGAAGAAGACCGGTGCCGAGAGGGCCGTCATGATCTGGTGCGCTTCGACCGAAACGTTTCTCGAGGCGAGCGACGTCCATCGGGACATCGAGGCGTTCGAAGCCGGGCTTCGTGAAAGCTCGCCCGCGATCGCCCCGAGCATGATTTACGCTTACGCGGCCATCAAGAGCGACGTACCTTTCGCGAACGGCGCGCCTAATCTCACCGTGGATGTCCCCGCGCTCACGCAGCTCGCGTCTGACGAAGGCGTCCCGATTGGCGGCAAGGATTTCAAAACGGGGCAGACTTGGATCAAAACGATTCTCGCGCCCGGGTTGAAGGCTCGCATGCTCGGACTCGCCGGCTGGTTCTCTTCGAACATCCTCGGCAACCGCGACGGCGAAGTCCTCGACGATCCGGGCTCGTTCAAGACGAAAGAGGAGTCGAAGCTATCCGTCCTGGATTACATTCTTCAGCCGGAGCTCTATCCGGAGCTCTATGGCAACTTCTACCACAAGGTCCGCATCAATTACTATCCGCCTCGCGGAGACAACAAAGAAGGTTGGGATAATATTGACATCTTTGGTTGGCTCGGCTATCCGATGCAGATCAAAGTCGACTTCCTTTGCCGGGATTCCATCCTCGCGGCCCCACTCGTGCTCGACCTCGCTTTGTTTTATGACCTGGCGCAGCGCGCGAACTTCAAAGGGATCCAGGAATGGCTCTCGTTCTACTTCAAGAGCCCAATGGTCGCAAAAGGACTGTATCCGGAGCACGACGTGTTCATTCAGCTCACGAAGCTCAAGAACACGCTGCGCTACGTAATGGGCGAAGATCAGATCACTCATCTGGGAGAATACGTGCTCGAGCACGACCCGAGTCGTCGTTCGGAGCTCGTTTCGGAGTAGCTGCGACGTTTGTGCTAATCTTGTAGATAGAGGCAGATAGAGCCTTCGCCTGCCCCAGCGCGCACAATTGGAAATAGAAAAACAGCGCATGAGCCAACGGAGAGACTGGAACCTATTTGGTGTGGTTCTCTTTGTCCTGCTCCGAGCTCTCGCGATCGCGCAGTCACCGCCTCATGAGATTCGGGTCATCTCGAAGGATGGTCCCGGGAGTATCCCGATAAGCGAGTTCTCCGGGACGGAAATGATCCCGCTTCGGGGAGCGGCAAGCTTTGTCGGCGCCACCGTGCGTCCTGGCTCCGAGCCGAACGCGGTTACCGTTTCCGGCAACGGCAAGATGGCACGTATCTCCGACGGAAAGAACTTCGTCCCTGTTGCGGCCAACCTCGTACTGCTTCAATCGCCCGCGCGCCTCGTGGGCGGGGAGTGGTTCGTGCCGCTCGATTTTCTCACCAAGGTTCTCCCTTCGCTCGCGACGGAGGCCGTGGCCTATCGGGGCAGCGATCGGATGCTGATCCTCGGCGCCGACTATCCCGAAGTGGAGGTTCGATCCCGCCACGCACCGACCTTCACCCGTGTCTTTCTCGATTCCGACCGCGCGGTACCCCTCGCCATTGAGGATGCCGAGGCCGAGGCCGGGGGTGTCCTCCGTGTCACGCTCGACACGCCCTTTCTCCGAACGAGCTATCGGGGCGAAACGAACATTGACGATGTCGTCGAGCGCGTCTCACTCGAGAGGCGAGAGTCCACCTACGTGCTCGTGGTGGAGCTGGGTGAGCATTACGGAAGCTTTAGAACAGAGCGGAGGGGAAACGGCATCGTTTTGAACCTCATCCGTAGCCGGGTCCCCACTCGCGGGACGGGCACGGCGGAGGAGTTCGAGTGGGACTTGTCCGAGCAAGAGCAGCCGGAAGACGGACCTGGAGATAAGGAAGCGGAGCTCGACGAGGACGCGCGCAACCCCAACGCTCAGATCATCGAGCTTCCCGAGGATTATTATCTTCCCGCCGCGCGACCGGAGTTTCCATCTGACCCCGAGGGTCCGGCCCGACTTCGGATTGTGACGCTCGATCCCGGCCATGGCGGCGCCGAGACAGGGGCGGAAGGCCAAGGCGGCTCAGTTGAAAAAGGCGTTGTGCTATCCATTTGCCGGCGTTTTCAACGATTGCTGCAAACGCGTCTCGGGATCCGCGTGATCTTGACGCGCGATGGGGACCGCGACCTCTCGCTCGACGAGCGTGCGGTCTTCGCGAACAGCAACAAGTCGGACTTGTTCATCAGCGTCCACGCGGATGCTTCGCCGCGTCGCAATGCGAGAGGCTCGTCGGTTTACTTCCTTTCCTATTCGTCGACAGCGCAAAACGCGTCGATCGGAGGCGACGATCTCGACTTTATCCTTTGGCACATGGCGCAGGCGTCCCACTTACGTCAGTCGTCACAACTCGCAGAGGTCATGCAAGAGGAGCTCCAGGCGGTGACGGGGCCGGAGCGCGTGAACCGCGGCATCAAGCAGAACACCTTCCGGGTCTTGAAGGGCGCGACGATGCCTGCCGTGCTCGTCGAAGTCGGCTTCATCTCGAACGCGGAAGAAGAACGGCTTCTGAGCTCGGCGGACTACCAGGATAAGTTGGCGGAGGCACTTTATCGTGGCCTCGTACGCTACAAGGACATCTTCGAGCGCGGAGGTAGCGCCGACCGTACGCGACGGAGCCAACGGTGAGCCGCAAAGGCGTATTCATCGCGGCGACGATGGCGGTTTTGATGATCGTCGCGGCGGTATACGTGACGTTCTGGCTTGTCGGCCAGCCGGTTTCCGAGCCGACCGCAGCACCTGAGACTACACCGAATCGGACCCATGCCGCGGCGCCAAAAGCGAGCGACGCTAGCGAGCCTGCGCCCGGTAGCGAAGTCATTCCAATCAAGCTCTACGTTCCCGCCGGTTCAGGCCGGAGCCTAGCAACCGAGGAACAGGAGATTCAGCTCGAAGACTCGGTGCAGAAACAGGTACGCCAGGTCGTCGAGCTTCTCGTGCGGCGCTCCGCTTCTTTTCCGGATGGCGTCGAAGTTCGAGAGGTTTTCATCACGTCCCAGGGCGTGGCCTATGTCGACTTCTCGCCCGAGCTCGTACAAGAGCACCCCGGTGGCACTTCGGCCGAAGAGCTGACAGTGTTTGGTTTGTCGCACACCCTCGTCGTGAACTTCCCCGTCATCAAGACCGTCAAGATCTTGGTGGAGGGGCGGGAGATTCAAACCATTGCGGGACATCTCGATCTCACCGTCCCATACGGACGCGCTCCCGATTATCTGCGACCCGAGTCCGAGCGCAGCGAGTCCCGCAACAATGAAACGAGTTGACCAACGCCGGAGCGACGAAGCCCGGCCTCTCACGATCTCTCCGAATTTTCTAAAAACTGCCGAAGGCTCCGTCCTGATCACGGTCGGAGACACAAAAGTGATTTGCACCGCCACGATCGAAGACCGTGTCCCTCAATTTATGAAGGGCCGCGGAACCGGTTGGGTCACCGCGGAATATGGGATGTTGCCTCGATCGTCGAAGGAGCGTATCCCTCGCGAATCCGTGCGGGGGAAGGTCTCAGGGAGAACCCAGGAGATCCAACGGCTCATCGGCCGCTCACTCCGCGCCATTATGGATCTTCCCAAGTTCGGCGAGCGCACGGTTTGGATCGATTGCGATGTGATGCAAGCCGACGGTGGGACGCGGACCGCTTCGATCTCCGGTGCGTTTGTCGCTCTTGCTCTCGCGCTGCGCGACGCGAAAAAAGCAGGCAAGATCTCGACCGTGCCGATCCGTGAGCACGTCGCCGCAACGAGCGTCGGGGTGTTCGAAGGAGAGGCTCTTCTCGACCTCAACTATCACGAGGACTCGCGCGCCGACGTGGACATGAATGTCGTGATGACCGGCTCGGGCGCGTTCATCGAGGTCCAAGGCACTGCTGAGTCGAGCCCGTTCTCGCAAGGCACTCTCGACGAAATGCTCGCGCTCGCCTCGCGCGGCATCAAGGATATCGTTCGATACCAGCGCGAGATTCTCGGCGAGTGAAGCTCCTTCTCGCCACGACGAGCGAAGGGAAGATTCGCGAGCAGCGGAAATCTCTCGAAAATGTAAGCCTCGAGCTCGATATCATCACGCTCTCAGAGCTGTCGGAGCTTGAGCCTCCCGAAGAGCCAGGACCGACTTTCCGCGACAATGCCGTCGCGAAAGCGCTCTACTACCATCGAGCCTCTGGGCTCGCGACGCTCGGCGAGGATTCGGGTCTCGTGGTCGACTTTCTCGACGGCGAACCAGGCGTGCATTCGGCTCGATGGCTCGGTCATGACACGACCTACGAGGTCAAGAACGCGCGCGTGCTAGAGCTCTTGAGCAAGGCGCCTGACGCGGCGCGCACCGCTCGCTATGTGAGCGCCGTCGCGCTCGTGGAGCACCAAAGCGTTGTCTTCGTGAGCGAAGCCACGTGCGAAGGCCGAATCGCGACCGAGCCTTCCGGCGACGGTGTTTTCGGCTACGACCCTATCTTTTGCTATCCGCCATTCGGCGCGACGATGGCCGAGCTGACGGCGGAGCAGAAGAACGGAGTCAGCCACCGAGGAAAGGCCATGGCTTCTCTTGTCGATTTTCTAATCTCCCGCGAGGGGCGTTGACGCGGCCACCTAACTCCTTATATAATACCTAGTTTCCTCGGGGCGTGGCGCAGCCTGGCTAGCGCGCCTGCTTTGGGAGCAGGAAGTCGGAGGTTCAAATCCTCTCGCCCCGACCAAATTCGTTTGCGCCAGTAGCTCAGTTGGATAGAGCGCCGGCCTTCTAAGCCGGATGTCGGGGGTTCGAATCCTCCCTGGCGTACCAAGAAAGGAAGACCTCAGTTAAGATTCAATCGCGTGGTGGGCGTAGCTCAATGGCAGAGCACCGGGTTGTGGTCCCGGGGGTTGTGGGTTCGAGCCCCATCGCCCACCCCAAAAGGCGCGCCCGTAGCTCAGCTGGATAGAGTGGCGGACTTCGAATCCGTAGGTCGCAGGTTCGAATCCTGCCGGGCGCGCCAAATTTTTCTTTGAGGGCGAAAGGCCCACTCCTATTCTTCGAACGCGGCGACTTTTTCCCGCGCGCGCGCGATGAGCCGATCGAAGCGCTCGTCTCCGTGAAGGTAACATCCCACCCGCGCCGATGAGCGAGAGGATCTCGTAGACTCCGAGCCTGACTCCCGCGTCCAGCGACATGGACGAGAGTTTCAAGCCTTCCGTTAGCGCTTCTGGCTGTCGCCCATCTGCTCGCGACCGCAGCACCGGCCGCTGATAAAGACACCGAGGGCGTAGCCTCGCTCGAGCCGCCTCGAGTCATCGCAAGAGACGCGAATGGCGGGCGTGACCGTGCGCGCGACTCGCATCCCGAGCCTCTGATTGTCGGCGGGATTTTGACCGACGTCTATTACCGCGACACGACGGCGATCGACGGCTTCGTCCAGCAAGAACCCCGCGAGGGCGAGTCCGCGACGGAGAAGACAGAAGCGTCTATAACGACGGGCGCGACACCCGTTCTGGCGTCTATCCCAGGCTCGAGAACCGCGGCCTCGTCGTCAAAGTCACTAAGCTCACTCGTTTCTAGCTCATAGTCGGGGAAGGAGGTGGCCTAGACCGTCGATGGCGCTTCGTGCTACAAACGCGAGCGCTCCGGAGTTTCACGTATGAAAAAAATGCTCTTCGCCTTGATCTGGTTGTTTACCATGAGCGCGTCGGCGGGCGATACGTTCGTGATGCGGGTGGGAAACGTGCTCGGCGATCCCGAGGATGGCGTCGAGCCCCACCACATGGTGAGGACGCAGAGACTATTCGCGAAGCTCGTCTGGGAGAAGACGGGCGGCGAGGTCGAAATACGCTTTCTAGAAGGCAAGTCACTCCCGACATTCCAGATGCCTGCGATGGTGACGAAGGGAGAGATCGAGGCGACCAATGTACCCGGCTTCTTCCTGACGCGAGTGCCCGAGCTCGGCGTGCAAACGATCCCCTATTTGTTCGAAGGTCTAGAACATGCGCGCCGGTTCCCGCGGTCCCGAGCCGCCGATTATCTAGCGGCCAAGATCGAGAACAGCTACGGCGTCCACGTCGTAATCCTTCATGCAGAGTGCCTCGAGCGCGAGCATCAATTCGCTCGATCCGGTCCGGATGCCAGAGGATTTCGAAGGCAAGAAAGTCGCTAACATTTGGGAGCTCTACGCGACCATGTACGATGCCTATCCTCCAGCTCATTTGCGCGAGGTGGGCTACACGGAATCGGTCAAAGGAGGTCTCGTGAGCGGCGAGTTCGACGTCGCGATCGGGCAGCTGCAGAACAACCATCATCAGAAGCTGTTCCAGTTGACCAAAGTGCCGTGGGGCCTGCCACTGACCACGGTTCTCTTCGTCGGGATCGCGTCCGCTTATGGACTTGCCGCGGAGGTCGTCCATACAGACATCCGATGGTTTTGGGCGATCACGCTCGTGTGCTCGACGATGCATTTCTGGTACGACGGGTTCATCTGGTCCGTGCGTAAGAAGCAGGTATAGTTCTCACCACCGTTCGTGACCCATCGCGTCGAGAGCGTCGCAAGCAAAAGACTGTTGGGAGTTTTAGGGTCTACGCGGTCTGCGCGTACAATCCCTGAAGCTCCTGAGAGCGTCACGCTTTCATACATCACCAGGACGTGATGTACGATCCCGCGATGACCGAGCTTCTAGCGTTGACCCCCGAGGAGCTTGCGGAGCTTCTCGGGGGCACCGGGCGCGCTCGGGCCGTCTGGCGTGCCATGCTTCAGGGAAAGGATCCCTTCGAGGATTCGGAGCTCTCACGGCCGTTGCGCGCGCGGCTTCGAGCGCAGACGTTCCCCACCCCCTTTTTCGAGGAGCGCCGCGATGTCGCGACTTGTGGTACCACCAAGTTGCGTTTGGTGCTTGCCGACAAAAAACGTATCGAGACCGTGCTCATTCCTTCAAAGCGCCGCACGACGGTCTGTGTTTCCACGCAATCCGGGTGCGCCCACGGCTGTGTCTTCTGCCTCACCGCGACAATGGGGCTCGAGCGAGGGCTCACGGTGGGAGAGATCGTGGGTCAGGTGCTACTCGCGATGCGAGAGGCGCATCTTCCCGCGATCCGTAACGTTGTTTTCATGGGAATGGGTGAGCCACTCGATAACCTCGATGCGGTGAGAAAGTCCGTTGCCGTTCTCTGTGATCCTTCTGGCCTCGCGCTCGGCCCCACACACATCACGCTCTCGACCGTTGGCACCACGCCGGCGGCCATCCTTGCGACGCGTGATCTTCCCGTGCAGCTCGCGTGGTCGCTTCACGCGGTCGACGATGCACTGCGCCGGCGTCTCGTTCCCACGATGCGTCATTCGACCGAATCGCTGAGGCAAGCCTTCCTCGACCGGCTCTCGGAGAGCGGAGGGAGTCTCTTTGTCGAGATGACTCTGATGGATGGTGTGAACGACGCGCTTCATCACGCAGATGAGCTCGTCGCGTTCCTCGCTCCGTTCTCGCCCTCCGTGCGGGTAAACCTTCTTCCGATGAATGCCGGGCGGGAGGGCTTCTGTGCGAGCTCCGCGCCGCGTGTCGCGGCCTTCCGCCAGCGGATCCGCGACGGCGGCTTGTTCTGCACCATTCGCCGCCCGCGCGGCGTCGAAGCGAGCGCGGCGTGTGGCCAGCTCGCCATCGGCTGACGAGCGTTATAATCGGCCATTTCAAGGAGCGTGACGGTGATCGAAGTCAAGAAAGTCGGGTTCGTGGGCCTGGGCATTATGGGAAAGCCCATGGCGCGCAATCTTCTCAAAGCGGGTTTCGAGCTCAACGTACATAGCCGGTCGAGGCCGCCCGTTGACGAGCTCGTGTCCGAAGGCGCGACCGCCGCCGATTCGCCGAGCGCCTGCGCCTCCGGCATGGATGCCATCGTAACGATGCTCCCGGACTCACCAGACTCCGAGGCCGTTATCCTCGGTGACGACGGCGTGCTGTCTGGAGCCAGGGCGGGTGCCACCATCATCGACATGAGCTCCATTGCCCCTGCTACCTCTCAGAGGATCGCTGCCGCCTGTGAGGCGAAACGCGTGGACGCGCTCGATGCTCCCGTGAGCGGCGGCGAGCCCGGCGCAATCGCCGGCCAGCTCGCCATCATGGTCGGCGGTAAGCGCGAAGCCTTCGATCATTGCGAGCCGATTTTCCAAGCGGTCGGAAAGAGTTACGTGCTCTGCGGCGGCTACGGCGCCGGCAATACGACAAAGCTCGCCAATCAGATCATCGTGGCTGCCAATATCGAAGCGGTTGGTGAAGCGCTCGTGCTCGTGAGAAAAGCCGGGCTCGATCCAAACCACGTCTTCGAGGCAATCCGAGGAGGGCTTGCCGGGAGCAACGTGCTGAACGCGAAAGCCCCGATGATGATCGCAGGCAACTTCGATCCAGGCTTTCGCATTCGTTTGCACCAAAAAGATCTCAACAACGCATTGCTGACAGGAAAAGAGCTCGGCGTGCCCCTCCCGGTGACCGCGCTCGTGCAGCAAATGATAGGCGCGCTCGTCGTCGGCGGTAAAGGCGACCGAGACCATTCCGCCATCGCCACGTTCATCGAAGATATGGCGGCGACGAAGATCCAAGGAGACTAGAGCTCATGGGACGAGACAAAAACTATCGCGGCTACCGCTCCTTCCAATACCTGGAAGAAGGTATCGACTATCCGACTTTCGAGCTCGCGCACGAGGTCGACCGCGTGCCGCCCTATCGGCTGCCGTTGAGCGACGCGGAAGAAGAGCGCGCCGAGCGTATCGCGCGCGAGCAGATTCTCGTTTCTCTTCACGATCACCTTGGCCGTTTCCCGGAGCCCATATCGGAGACGCCTGCCTATATCCGCGAAGGTCGGCAGGCCACCGCTTACGAAGGATTGTCCCATTGTCATTGGGACTGCATTTTCGAGAACTTCATGAACGGCATTTGTCAGATCCACTCGAAGCGTGGCTGGAAGTGGACCGAAGTGCTCCACGACCTGGGAATGCGTCTATGCGATCTCGCCCATCAGGACTTCGTGACCCTATGCCTCGGTGTCGACGACATAACACGCGCTCATGAAGAGGGCCGGGTAGCGCTCGTGGCGTCGATCGAGGGTGCGGCGCCCATCGAGAACGAGCTCGATCGCATCGAGATTTTCTATGGTTTCGGCGTGCGCGCGATGGGCATCACTTATAGCGAGTCGAACGGACTCGGGTCGGGCTTGAAGGAAGAGAAGGATGGCGGTCTCACCGCCTTCGGGCAGCGCGCTGTGGAGCGGATGAACAAGGTCGGTATGCTCATCGACTGCTCGCATTGCGGTGACCAGACGACGCTCGACGTCATCGAGGCGAGTGAGAAACCGATAGCGCTCACCCATATCGGGGCGCGCTCGCTATGGAACACGAATCGCATGGCGCCCGACGATGTGCTGAAAGCCTGCGGCGACAAAGACGGTGTTATCGGGATCGAAGCGGCGCCGCATACGACGATCACAAAAGCGCATCCGCGACATGATCTCGAGGCCTATATGGAGCACTTCGAGTACATCAGAGATCTCGTTGGGATCGACCATGTCGGCTTCGGCCCCGATACCCTCTACGGCGATCACGTCGACTTACACAATACGTATAAGTCGAGCCTTTCGATCAAAGCGGCGACCCATCAAGATGACGAGCGCGTCGAATACGTTGAAGGGGTCGAGAACCCGACCGAAGCGTCCGAGAACATCGTGCGCTGGCTCGTCAAACACGACTACTCTGACGAGGACACCGCCAAGGTTGTTGGCGGCAACGCGCTACGTCTCTTGAAGGAGGTTTGGGAGTAGGCCTGTGCTGTTGCTGCTGTTCGCCTTTTCCGGCGACGTCGAAGCGCACCTCACTGCGAAGATCGAGGCCAATCGAACGATCTCGGTCGAGCTCGCCTACGAGCTCACCCTCGACGGTGCGCCTACGGCCACGGGCGAGCTTACGTTCACGCTCCTTGAGATGGACGGGGCTCGGATCGAGAATCTGCGGGTGGAACAGGGCCAGGGACGGGCGCCGCTCGGGCTCGACAGGTCCGGCGCTCCCAAGCTCGAAACGGCCGTCCCAGTCGGGCCCGGAACGACGTTCATCACTTTCTACTACGATACGGTCGGAACAACGATCCCGATCTTGGTTCCGAGCTTCTCTCCTACCGAGGCGCGACCCGGGACGTTCACTGCGGAGCTACAGATACCTGAAGGCTTCCACCTCGTGGAGAGCTTTCCGACCGGGGTGAAAAAGCTAGCCGGAAGTCGATATGAGCTCGAGCTTCCAGTTCTCCCTGCTTTCATCCGACTCGACATTAAGGATCGCGCGCCGGTTCTGACCTTTCCGCAGCTGGTGGATGGCTCCGTGACCGTTTTGTTTGCCGGACTCGCCTTCGTCGCTATGCGTCGCATTCGAGCGCCAAGGTGATCGCATGATGGAAGTCGGATTCGTTTTCTGGGGGCTCTTCGCCGTCTTTGGCGCGTTCATCGCGGCCTACGTCGCTTGGATGGTTTGGGTCGAGCGGGGCTGATCCGTGTCGGTCCAAATCGTTCTCTTCTCGCTCTACTTCGTCGTCATCTTCGCGATCGGCTGGTACGCCTTGAAGCGGACGCGGGACGAATCCGACTACTGGATCGCGGGCGGGAAGCTCGGCTGGCTTCTCGGGGGCGCGTCGATGGGGGCCACCCACGCGAGCGCCGGAACCTTCGTCGGCACCATTGGAGTCATCTATACTGCGGGGTGGTCCTTCGCCTGGATTGTGCTCTCGATACCGCTCGCCTATTGGTTCATGGCCGCAGTGCTCGCGCCCCGATTCACTCGATCGAAAGAGCTCACGCTGCCGGCTTTCATCGAGACCCGCTACTACAGCAAAGCCGTGCGGCGCCTCGCCGCCGTGATCATTTTGATCGCGACCGTCGTCTACGTGCAGGCGCAGATTGTGGCGGGCGGCATCATCAGCAACATCGTCTTCGGCATCCCGACAGAGTGGGGCATGATCGGATTTACGGTCATCCTCCTCGTCTACACGTCGATCGGAGGCATGCTCGCCGTCGTCTACACCGATTTCATCCAGCTCGTGATCATGATCGTCGGTGTGGCCGCCGCTCTGCCGTTGGCTATTCGAGGGCTTGGCGGTCTCGGTCCGCTCTTCACCTATGTCCAGGCTGTAAAGCCCGAGACCTTTACTTGGGAAAGCTTCCCGCCCACGCTCTTGTTCACGATGGGGCTCGCTTTCACACTCGGGACGGTCGCGACACCGGAGAAACTCGTCCGCCTCTACGCAATGAAAGATATGCGCACCATCCGCCGCGGCGTTCTCTTTGCGATCCTCGTGGCCGCCGGTTTGAATCTCGCGATCTTTGTCATCGCGCTTACGAGCATCGTCATCTTCCCCGCGCTTCCGCGCGGCGACCTCGCGATGCCGATGGTAGCGCGTGCTGTGCTGCCGCCGGTTCTCGGATCGGTGCTCTTGGCAGCGATTGCGGCCGCCATCATGTCCACGGTGGACTCGCACATGCTCGTGGCGGGCTCTGCACTGGCCCATGACATCTATGGAACCCTTCGCCCGGACGCGAGCCCGAAGACGCGTCTTTGGATAGGACGCGTCGGGATTCTGATCGTTGGCTCCATACCGCTCCTGCTCATCCTGAGCGGTGTTGGTGAAGGCAAGCTCATTCAGTTCATTGTGCTCTTGTTTACCGCTCTCATGGCGTCGAGCTTCTTCATGCCCGTGGTCGTTGGCGTCTATTGGAGCCGTGCAACGAAAGAGGGCGCGGCCTCGGCGATGATCGGAGGCTTACTCGTGTGCTTCGGGTGGGAGCTCTGGGGTCCAGCAAGTATTGACCCGGTGCTTCCAGGCTTCCTCGCCTCAGCGTTCCTCCTCGTCGCCGTCAGCTTGCTGACGCCGCCGCCTCCAGACTCGGCCCTCGCCCCCTATCGACGCTAATACGGCGTTTCCCACTGGCCGTGGAACACGAGGTCGTCCTGCGGGCGTCGCGTTCGGCTAGCCAGGGCCTCTTCCGCGGAATAGCCAAGTGCTATGGCCGCCACTGGCTCGAAGCCCTCGAGGATCGCGTAGGTTGTGCGCGCCGCCGCGACGCTGAAGCCCGCCATCTGATGGACCGCGAGGCCGACATCGTGAAACGCGTGGCGGTTCGGCTCGCCATTACGGGCGAAGCGAAGCTTCGCCCCCGACAGCGCCAGTACGGGCGCCTGACGGAAGGCGTCGGGAGCGACGACTTCGCCGCGGCCGGGAAGGATCAGACGAAACCGATCGCCTGGAGCCTTCATCGCTTGAAGTGCTTCGACGAGCGCCCGCATCTCGAGAGCGTGGCCGCCATCGCGATCGAGCACGATGCCAACGTTCATGGGAGGCCGACGGCGGCCGTGGCTCGTAGTGGCCTTCAAGCTGACTTGAACGAGAAGACGATCCGGCTCGCGAAGGCTGCGCCGGTCCGCATGAATGGAAACAGAGAGCGCACCGCGTGACGGCGCGTCGAAAGGCTGGGCCACCGGTCGCGCCAAAAGATGCGGCGAGAGCGCCAGCTGCGCTTGCGCGAGCCGGGCCGCGATGAAGCGAACCTTGGGGTCTCCGGGAACGTAGCTGTTCGCCCAATAACCTCGCGCCTCGCGAAAGCGGAGGCCCTCGAGTGTCCTGCGCGCTTCGAGAAAAGAGACAGCGGCATACTCGTTGCGCTCTTGCTCTTCCAAATCGAACTCGACCAAGACATCCAGGCTACGCGTGTCTTCTACATCCCCGCGTAGGGGCGCGTACTTCCATTGCATTAAGGCATCGATGGCCGCTTGGTCGAGAGACGGGATCGAGCTCGAGACACGAGCGTCGATGACGTTGCCCGCGCGATCGATTTGGATCTGCAGGCCTACCGTGCACGGGTTGTTGCCCACCCAGCGCCCTCGGGAAGCACGGGGTCCACGTGGACTAGCTTCTCGATGCTTCGCCGTTTATGTAGAAGGTCGGGGTCAAATCGGCTCGCGAGAACGTTATCCCTTGCCACGACCGCGCCACCAACGACGACAGGAATCTCCTCGTCTGCTGACAGCGCTGGCGTATCGAAACCGCCCTTCCGTTCATCCAAGCGTCGGACGCTCTCTTTGCCTTCCCGAGGCGCTGCTGCTCGAGATGCGGGCAGCGGAGGAGAAACGCTCTGAGCGTCCTGTTTTTTTGGTGCGTCCTCGAACTTTACCGCCGCGTCTTTGTCGGCTAGAGAGCCGAGAGAATCTAACTCACGAAACCTCCCGTTCTCTGTTTCGAGGTCGATATTGTCCCCCTCGCCGTTCTCTCGAGGCAGGTTGCGCAGCCGTGCCATCTCGGCCTCGCGGCGAGGTTGTTTCAAATCAGCCAAAAACAACTCCTCCGGTTGGTCGTGAACCGAGACGCGAACGGCGATGAACCCTATTACGGCCGCTGCGGCCAGCCCCATTGCCCAGTGACGCGACCTCCGCACATGCGTGCGGCCTTTCAGCTCTTCGCGTGAGAGAAGCGCGGCGACAACGTCATCCTCGACATCCGCTGTGCTGGTAGCGCGCCGAGCTCGGCCTCTACCGCGGAGAGGCTCTTCAGAAACGACGCGCACTCGACGCAGCCCTCGAGATGTTCTCGAAGAGTCGCGTCGTTCGGCCCGAGGGGCACTTTTCCTTCTAGAGCGAGGACGTCTCGTACTTCGGTGCATTTATCCGTCATGATTCAACCTCGTGCGTCGTTCGTAGCTTTCCACGAGCCGGAGGCGCGCCCGCCTTACGTGGGTCTTCACGGTGTTCACGGGCATTCCGAGAATCGACGCAATGTCTTTCAGCGGTAGGCTCTCGATCGTGGCAAGAACCAGAACTTCTCGCTGGGGCAGGGGCAGCGCCGCGATCGCGCGCTCGAGCCTCGCAGCCGTCTCCTTGGCGGAAGCCAGCCACTGTTCCGGGAGCTCCGGCACCGCTTCGATTTCCATTTGGGCTAGCCCTCTCATATCCCGACATACCAACGGGAGGGCAAATAGTTTCAGAAAATCTTGACCCGTAGGTTATTCAACCCGAATCACTTACGGCGCGTCTTTGGCCCTTTTCCTCTAAGGTACGCGGCCAGCGCGACCGCCTGGTTGTGTGCTTCGTCGCGTGCGCTATAAACGAGCATCACGGGTGTCGCTCTTGGGCGCGACGAGGATCGGCACCTTACGAGTATAGAGGATAGAATCCCCTCACCATGACAGAGCTTCAGGGTGCGCGCGTCTTGATCACAGGTGGTGCGAGCGGCATTGGCAGGCGCATGGCTTTGGGCGTTGCGCGGCGCGGCGGCACGCTCGCTCTTTGGGACTTGAACGGTGAGGGTCTAGAGTCGGTGAAGTCCGAAGTAGAAGAACTCGGAGGGAAAGCCACCGCTGCTATCTGCGACGTCTCCGACCGCGAGGCGGTTTACGCGGCCGCTGCTGCGGAAGAGCCGGTGGACGTCCTCATTAACAACGCTGGCGTCGTCAGCGGCCAATCGCTTCTCGACATCTCGGACGAGCAGATCCAGAAGAGCTTCGACGTGAACGCGCTGTCTTTGTTCTGGATGATGAGAGCGTTCTTGCCAGGCATGATGGAGCGCGGGCGTGGACATGTGGTCACGATCGCCTCGGCAGCAGGTCTCCTTGGCGTTCCCGGTCTCACGGATTATTGCGCGACGAAGTGGGCCGCCATCGGCTTCGACGAGTCCCTTCGCGTCGAGCTCGACAGGAAAGACTCCGGTGTGCGGACCACCGTGGTCTGCCCCTACTACATTGATACCGGAATGTTCGAGGGCGTTAAGACTCGCTTTTCGTTTCTTTTACCCATTTTGAACGAAGAGCGTGTCGCGGAGAAGGTTCTTCACGCGGTCGAACGCAACCAAGCGCGTTTATGGATGCCTCCCCTTGTTTACAGCATTCCACTTCTTCGCCTCCTCCCAGTGTCGTGGTTTGATACCGCCGTTGAATTATTGGGTATTAACGCTTCAATGGATGAATTCAAAGGCAGAAAAGTTAAATAGCCTTATAGTCCTCTGACAGCACTTGTCAGGACTGACCTTATGGGTTAAAATTTGACTATACGGTCAAATCCTGAACCTGTCGGCCGAAAAAAACCCACCTTCATTGAAGAAGCCCGCCGTCGGCAGATCGTGGAAACAGGAATCCAGACCATTGCTAGCCAAGGCTTCTCCCAGGCTTCGCTGGCCGAGATTGACCGCAAAACAGGGACCAGCAAAGGCGTCATCTCGTACCACTTCGCGGGCAAGGAAGCGCTCGTCGATGAGATTCTGCGCTCGCTGCTCCGCCAGCCGGCTGAGTTCATCAAAGAGCGCGTCAGCCGCCACGAGAGCGCGCTCGGTCAGCTGAGCGCTTATATCGAAGCCAACTTCGAGTGCATGAAGACCCATCGGGATAACTATGTCGCGCTCGTGGATCTTTGGGGCCGGCGCGGAAGCTCGGGGGGCCACAGTAGCTTCAACGCCGAAGCCCACGAGCCCGCGCGCCACTACCTCGCGCATATCCTCGACGCGGGCCGTGAGCGCGGGGAACTGCGTCAAGTTCCGGTGCGCACGACCGCTTCCGTTGTGCAGGCCGCCATCGATGGCGTGATGCTCCAGTGGGTCTTCGATTAAGAAGCTATCGATCTCGACGTGAGCCGCGCCGAAATATTGGAGATGGTTACCCGTCACGTGATGCCTCAAGCAACAGGAGAACTCCGATGAGCTCTATCGACACCACAGGCATGTCCGAAGGCAAGAAAGCCGCTCTCGAGCTCACTGAATCGTCCCGGGAAAGCTTCCACGGCTATCCCACCTTCATGGGCGAGCTCCACATGGACCTCATCTATCCTTGTTCCAAACTGGCGTCCAACCGTGACGCTCGAGGCCGTGAGTTCCTGACGAGGCTCGAGGCGTTCTTGAAAGAGCACGCCGATCCCGATCAGGTCGATCGCGATGGCGAGATCTCGGCTTTCGCACTCACGGAGAACGGCGTCGGCTCGGATCCCTCGCGCATGGAGACCCATACGGAGCCCACAAAGGACAGCAAGCACTTCATTCTCAATGGCGAGAAGCTCTGGTGCACGAACGGCAGCCGCGCGAAGCTGCTCGTGGTTATGGCCAAGACCTCGCCGAAAGAGATCGACGGCAAAAAGCGCAACCAAATCACCGCTTTCGTGGTCGACACCGACACACCCGGTGTGGAAGTAACGCACCGCTGCCGTTTCATGGGCCTGAAGGCGCTCTTTAACGCCGTCATCCGCTTCGACAACGTGAAAGTCCCCGCCGAGAACATCATTGGAGGCGAAGGCGCTGGCCTTCGCGTCGCGCGCACCACGCTCAACACCGGACGCATCACGCTACCCGCGATGTGCATCGGCCTGAGCAAGCGTGCCTACCAATATGCAAGGGACTTCGCGAACGAGCGCGAGCAATGGGGCGCTCCGATTGGAAAACACGCCGCCATCGCGGACAAGATTGCGCGCATGGCATCGACGACCTTCGCGATGGAGTTGATGACCTCCCTCACTTCCGCGCTCGTCGATCGCAAGCAAACAGATATCCGCGTGGAAGCAGCGATGGCGAAGCTGTACGGAACCGAGGCCGCGTGGACCAACGTCGACGAAGCGATGCAGACCCTTGGAGGCCGCGGCTACGAGACCGCCCAATCCCTCGAAGCTCGAGGCGAGAAGCCCTATGCCATCGAGCGCGCGATGCGCGATGCGCGCATCAACCGCATCTTCGAAGGCTCGACAGAGATCATGCGCTTGTTCATCGCCCGTGAGGCGATGGACCCGCATCTACGCGTGGCCGGCGATGTCATGGACACTCGGCTGCCGTTCGCAAAACGCCTCTCCGCCGCGCTGCGCGCCGGTTGGTTTTACATGCGGTGGTACCCGAAACAATGGCTCCCGGCATTTCCAAAAACGCCCGGAATGGACCCTGCCTTGAAAAGGCATGTGCGCTACGCAGCCCGCACGAGCAAGAAGCTTGCGCGAAAAATGTTCCATGCGATGTTGAAACACGGACCCAAACTAGAGCGCGAGCAATTACTCCTCGCGCGATTCGTCGACATCGCCACGGAGCTCTTCGCCCAGGCGGCCTCGACAAGCCGCGCCCAAGCGCTTATCGTCCAAGGTGCCGATGCCCGCGAGGTGAAACTCTCGTGGAGCACTTTTGCGCTGAATCCCGTCTTCGCATCGATGCCGCCTTCCGAGGCGTAGGCCAGAACAATGACGCAATGGGCTATCGCCTCGCCCAAGGCCTGCTGAAAGGCGACGCTGAATGGCTCCTCGACGGCATCCTCGAGCACAGCCTCGAGTCCCCGGGCCAGCCGAAACCCGCCGAAGCAGAGCGCCTGACACTAGAGCTCGAAGAGGCTCGGCACTGATCGCGTTCGCGTTTGCCCCCAACACCCTATCGGAGTATTCTTACGTTCTTCCGGGGACAGCGTCTTCGGATGCTGGCATGCGCCTGTAGCTCAGCTGGATAGAGCGTCTGCCTCCGGAGCAGAAGGTCGGAGGTTCGAATCCTCTCAGGCGTACCAGTGAAGCATCCGACCTCGTGGGCCGCTAGCTCAATTGGTAGAGCAACGGACTCTTAATCCGTAGGTTGACGGTTCGATTCCGTCGCGGCTCACCAACTAGATCAATGACTTGCGAAGACTTATCCCCCTCGGTTCCGGTTTTGGTGCCCATTTTGGTGCCAACTTCCTCGGAGTCGGTTGCACTCGGTGCCCTGCGATCCACGAGCGCGGCGAACGACTTTCCAATTGAAGGTAGCCAGCGAGTGTAGAAACGGAGCGTTGTGTCGGGCGAGCGGTGCCCGAGCTGGTGGCTCACGAAGCTGATGGGAGCGCCCTCGGCCAGGAGCAAGCTCGCGTAGGTGTGGCGGAGATCGTACAGCCGGAAGCCCGGCAGCTGGGCGCGCTTGAGCACGCGCTTGAAGACCTTCGCGACGTTGTTGTGGTCGAGCGGCGTCATCACCGTGGAGGGAAAAAGCCACTCGGGCTCCCCCCATCCGTTCCGTAGAGAGTCGCGCCGCAGCGCGGCAACGTACTCGCTGAGCAGCTCGGTGAGGTCGGAGGTGGTTGCCGCGCGGTTGACGAGAATGCCACGCCGGAGGTCAGAAGAGCGACTGCGGGAAACTCCTTCCGAAGGCGGAATGTCATGGGAACAATCCTCCTATCAGACTAAACACACCACGCCACATCATAGAGTCATGGCCTCACATTTGCGCGCCCCTCGTAGTTTTCTGGTTTGTCGGGTTGAAGATGGACTTCCAAAAGGTTACGTTGCCCGCGCACAGTCATCTTACCGAGAGGAGGAGCTCATGAACAGTAACATTTCATTCCATCGACGGAGCCATCTCGGGGCGGGGTTGCTCTTCTTCAACCTCATCGTCCCGATCGCGACCGCTCAGGACTCTGGTCCCAACCGGGACGGCGTTTTCCGCTACGACATCATTAACCTCACCACTCGGACGGTCTCGGTCGCCGACGGCCGGCAGATCGTCTACGGACCGTACCGCGCATACTTTCGCGTCTTCCCTTTCGGAACCGGGCCCGCGGGATTCTACGAGGAAAGAGAGCCGCACAAGGATTTTCGTTTGATGCATGCGGTCGACAATTTGGTGGGGAAGTACCGTGACCTATCGGTCGACTACCGCGAGCGTTGGGAGGGACCCGACAAGCTCGTGGTCACGCACCTAGGCCAGGGCTCGCCCGAGCCCGAACGGATCCAGCGCATCCTCACTCGAGTCCAGACAGAGAAGAGCGAATGGGACGGCGTCTGGAGGTTGCAGGTGAGAGACGTGACAGCGAACGAGCTTCTCCTGGGAGAAAAGACGTGGATTCGCTATGGAGACTACATAGGATTCTTCTCGCAAGCCCCAGACCAGCCCTTTTACGCTATCTACGCCCAGCAGGACGGGCAGAGCAAATTCCGTATCCTCTTTAGTACGCGTGAAGAGGAAGTTGGAAGCTCCCTCGACCGCTCGAGAGCGTACCAGGGAGCTTGGGACGGCGCTCGCTGGGTCGAAAGCTATGTCGAGACGTCGCAAGGAAACGAGCGCTCTGGCCACCGGATGAGCATCACGTACGACCCTATCCTGAAATGATCCACCCGATGCTCCGCGTCGCGCGTCGGGCAGTTTGTCTCGCCCTTTGTGCTCTAGCCCTTTTCGCCGAGCTCGGTGTGGCGGATAACTGGCCTCAGTGGCGCGGGCCGTTCCTCAACGGCACGAGCTCAGAAAGGGATCTCCCTTCCAACTGGGGCCGCGAAGAGAACATCCGTTGGAAGTTGAAGCTACCTGCTTTGAGCGCCTCCACGCCGATCGTCTGGGAAGACCACGTTTTCCTCAGTGTGGCCGATGACACCGTTCTACAACTGTGGTCGTTGGATCGTGAAGACGGGACCGTCCTTTGGAAGGGTTTCCTCGATGACCGCAACGAGAAGATCAACAAGCAGAACATGTCCTCCCCATCGCCGGTGACCGACGGCTCGAGCGCCTGGGTCATGACCGGGACCGGTGTCCTCAAGCGATTCGACTTTGCCGGCAACGAGATTTGGGCCCGCGACATCCAGGGCGACTACGGGAAGTTCTGGCAAATGTACGGCTACGGTTCATCGCCGCTTCTTTACGGGGATTCGCTCTATATTCAGGTTGTCCACGGAAAGAACACGAGCGACCCTTCTTATGTGCTGTGCATCGACAAGGCGACGGGCGAGACCCGGTGGCGAGTAGAGCGCCGTACCGCCGCGCTGGGCGCCGGTGGGGACTCTTACGGATCGCCGATGCTTCTGGAGCTTTCAGAAAGTGCCGAGATCATCGTAAGCGGTGCCAACGTCGTGACCGGGTACGATCCCGCAAGCGGACGCGAGCTCTGGCGTGCCGACGGGCTCAATCCCACCAACGACCCCACCAATCGAACGGTTGCCTCGCCGGTCATCATGGACGGGGTGATATACGCGCCCGCTAGGTACGGACCGCTACTTGCGATCGAAGGGGGTGGGCGCGGAGACGTTACCGAGTCCCACCGGCTATGGGCCTTCAGTCGCGGTCCCGAGGTCCCCACCCCTGTCACCGACGGGAAGTTCTTCTATGTGGTCGACGACAAGGGCATCATGTGGTGTCTCGACGCCAAGACGGGAGAGACGATATGGGGGCCCCAGCGGATCGCTCCTGGCATTTACAGCTCCTCCCCGGTCCTGGCCGATGGCAAGATCTACGCAACCAACGAGGACGGGCTCACCACCGTGGTCAAGGCGGGAGCGGTGTTCGAGATCTTGGCCGAGAACGACCTCGACGACTACTGTCTCAGCTCTCCGGCCATCTCGAACGGTCAGATCTTCATCCGTACCACCCACTATCTTTACTGCATCGGTAAGCAGGCCCGAGAGGGAGCGAACTTTCGCCCAACCAATTAGAACAGCCACCTACCGATTGAAACCTCTCGTGCGTTTGCCGACCGAGGCTCAATCCATCGGCCGTTGGGAGGCAGCACGGAGGACGCTCTCGTGCTACGGTCGGTGTGCCTTCCATAAACTCGATCCGCAATCCTCAAGCTGCTCTCGACCCTGGGAGCGAGTTCACGCGCGTTGAATGCTTCGGTCGGCGTCGCGGTCATCGCGGAATCGGAGCCCGCGCAAGAACGCCGCGCCGTTCGTGAGAAAGACATCACGTCAGTGCGGCGATCGTCACGCAGCGAGGCGACGGTAATAATGATGGAGACCTCCGACTTTCGGAACGGCCGTCACTCGCCCCATCGAGGGGGGATGGACGGTTCGCGGCTCGCGGGCATCTTTCTCGAGCGACAAGTGAGTCCGGCAGGAATGATAGTAGTCGACGTATTCGCGCAGGATTCGTCTCGCGTGCCGATCGTTGAGGACGATCACGTGGTCGAGGCACTCGCGGCGAACGCTTCCAATGACTCGTTCGACGTACGGGCTCTGCCACGGCGAGCGCGGCGCCGTGAGAACCTGTTGGATGCCGAGTCCCGCGACGCGACGTTTGAAGTACGCTCCGTAGATTCCATCCCGGTCCCGCAGCATGAAGCGAGGCGCGCTATCCCACGGAAAGGCGTCGACGATCTGCTGCGCGCTCCACTCAGCCGTGGGATGTTCCGTGACATTCGTGTTCGGCTTAGGCGCTGTGCTCTCGAGCCCCATCAACCGCATCAGCCGCTGCACACGCTTGCTGTTCACGAAGGCCCCCTCTGCTTTGAGCGTCTGCGTCATCATGCGGCTCCCGAAAAACGGATGCTTCAGATGTAGCTCGTCCATCCGCCGCATCAATGCCAGTTGCTCCGCATCCGGCTCGACTGGTTCGTAGTATAGGCTCGACCGATTTACGCCGAGCAGCTCGCACTGCACGCGCATCGACAGCAGACTCACTTCTCGAAGCGCTAGAGGAGGTGCTGACGCTTCACAAGTTGAAGGTCCCCGCTCTACTGCGCAAGAGCCTGTACTCGACGAATCCCATCGAAAGCATGTTTTCCATGGTTCGTAGTTGCGAGCACAACATCAAACGCTTCCGAAACAGCAAGATGCGCCAGCGTTGGCTCGCCGCTGTGCTGCTGCACTGCGAGCAACGATTCCAACGAGTCAAGGGGCACGCATCCATCGGCGAAGTGATTGCGGCCATCGATGCGATCCAACGTGAGGACGGGATGCCTGAGGCCGCGTAAGGTCAGGGGCGTAGATCTGGAAATGACCACGAGTCACTTATGACGGTTTCAACTATTTTCTTGACATCCTCCGAAAAATGGGGTCCACTTCAGTGCCACGATAAGGAGCCATACCATGATCACAGAGAGCCAGCGATCTCCGTTAGACAACTCCCTTTCCTTGCCTCGGATGACGAGTGCTATAACCTGGTACGGATGGGTAACCCTCTCTCTCGCGCTGTTCCTCTCGATCCCATCTCAGGCCGGTGCGCAAGGCTTGGAAGGTGCGTGGCATCTGGACAGCTACGAAGGCGGTGGCAATGTTGGCCCGACCACAGGCCAATTGCTTATCGTTGATGGTCGATGGACGCTTCTCTACAGGATGGAGGAAGCGGAGGGGTCCACCGCTGGGCGTGCCCACGGCGGTCCATACGACGTTTCCGGAGACACATTGAATTTCGTCTTGGAGTGGTCCATGCAGACTGTGGGTGGGCGACCCGTGGTGAGTAGTGAGCCGAGCCTGAATCCCACTCAATTCATACTTGCCGGCGACCAGCTGACGCTTCGTTATCGGGGTGGGGGGGTCATAAGGTTCACCCGAGTCAGGGCGCCGGAAGAATGAAGCCGATGAGCTTGCCGAAATCGACCTCGGCGAGCTCGCCCGGACTACACTCGGCCATACGGACTGTGAACCGTCCGCGCTCACGGAACCCGCAGTGCTTGATCGCGAAGCGGTACAGCGAACTGTGGGGGAGATCCACGCCCCGGCGGCGACGACCTATGTCATCAACGGCGATAATGCCTGTCCCGCGTGCCGTTCCTAGTGGCGGCCCCCGTGCTCGGTCAGCAGGAGGGCGCCGAAAGTCCACTTGTCCCTGCAATCGCCACGCGTGCCAAGCGCACTCGTAGCGATCCGAGACGTTTGTAGCGTTTCGAACCGTGTTGCGGATCGTGCAGCCGCTTGTCACTTTCCTAAGGCGTTGTCCTGATTGCGGTTAGTGCATCATTGCGCGTCGGGCACGAACCTTGAACGTTCAGGGGTGGTGCCCTAAGGATAGGAAATTTCAAGCCGCTCCATTGGTCGCGGGGCGCAAATCGTCGCTTGTGGAGGGTCTGTTTAGCTTGGGTAGGTAGTGTCGAGGTAAGCAGGGGTCGGCGAAGAAGCTGGAGTCCGAGGAAGGAGCCTCAGATTGAGTAGTGGGAGGATGTGAAGACGAGCGAGGAGCGCGGCGTTGCCGGGTAGCTGAATTGAATGGCGTAATCGTCGGTTGGTGTTAGTGGACTGGAGGAGCGCGGGAGTCGCCGTTTCGCTTATGCAAGTGGTCAAGAATTTTACGAATGACTTTGTGCTCGGCGAATAGGTTTCATAATGCCCCCCTTTCTACAATCCAGCAATTGGAGTAAAGAGACGATCACGGATGCCTGATTTTTCTCGGAACTGACAGGCGGCAAAGACGACATAGAACCGCGTGTTCCGGTGTCGTCGCCCTTTTCCTCCAGGTTTTGGGCAACCGGAAACGCTGTAAGTCCAACAATCTAAACAAACAATCCAACCTTGTCAACCTTGTCAACCTTTTTCGCCATTTTCTCCTATAAATCTAAACCTCTTTTCTTTTTTACTCCTGACTCTCTTTTAGGTTGACAAGGTTGACAAGGTTGGATTATTTGTTTAGATTCAACAGTTTACAGCGTTGGAGATATAGTAGAACCACCCCTCTGGCACCCCTCTTGGAGCTGTAGCTCTATTAGAGAAGGGGTTGTGCCTCGTACCCCCCCCTAGGCGGTGCACGATACCTTAAACTCGGAACGATTCGTGGACCAGGCCCCCACAGAGGTCTACGCGACGTTGCTGGACGAGGGTAAGTACCTGTGCTCGGTGCGCACCATGTATCGCGTCCTCGAGGAGCATGCGGAGCTGCGAGAGCGGCGCGATCAGCTCCGCCACCCAAACTATGAAAAGCCGGTCCTTCTGGCGACGGGACCCAACCAGGTTTGGTCCTGGGACATCACAAAGCTTCTCGGTCCCTTGAAGTGGGCGTACTTCCACCTGTACGTGATCCTGGACATTTTCAGCCGCTACGTCGTAGGGTGGATGCTGGCCGAGCGAGAGAGTGCGGAGCTTGCGAAGCGTCTCATCAAAGAGACGTGTTCGAAGCAGGGTATCGTTGAAGAGCAGCTGACGCTTCACGCCGACCGCGGCACGTCGATGAAATCCAAGCCGCTAGCGATGCTCCTATCGGACCTCGGGGTGACGAAGACCCACAGCCGCCCCCAAGTTTCCAACGACAATCCCTACTCGGAGAGCCAGTTCAAGACGCTCAAATACCGTCCCGAGTTCCCCAAGCGGTTCGGTTCGATCCAACACGCTCGTGACGTTTGTAGAGATCTGTTCCGCTGGTACAACACCGAACACTATCACTCAGGCATCGGCCTGCTTACACCCGAGTCCGTGCACTACGGCCGCGCGGCGACGATCGTCGAAGGTCGCCAGCAGGTGCTCGTGGACTTCTTCCAAGCCCATCCGGAGCGTTTTGTGAACGGAGCGCCAAAACCGCCCGATTTACCCTCAGCGGCGTGGATCAATCCGCCGACGACAAAAACGACGCCTCAGATTGGCGCACAAGCCACCTCCGAGGCCGCGGACGACCTGCAGGTACCCCTCATTTGCAACATTTACGGGGAACCCGTCGTCTCGGACTCGGCTCCCTCAGTGACCCACACGCAGCAGAACGACGCGCAGACTCAGGGAAATCCGGCGTGACGGTTCGTCCGCCCTCCGCCGCCCGAACGTCCTTTCACGGGCGGCGACACATAAACGGTTGCTCACTAAATACACGATCTCGGTGTCTCAAAGTTATTGACATTTGCCGTCCCGGTAACGGCGAACGCCATTCAAGCGTAGCCGTATTGAGAAACTGCCTCCAGTTCGTGTCACGGCTCGATGGGCAGCCACAGCCAAGCAACTTGACGAGCGAGGACGGGGATGAAGTTGAAGCAACGGGAGTTGATGTTGCGTGGTGCCAACTTGGTGCCAAAACTACTCCGGGCGCACCGAACCAACGGAGACGACTGTCACCGCTTCTTCGAGTCTTTCGTGCTGGTTAGTGTCGGTTGGTGCTCGTTGGTGATCACCTGAGCACGACTCTTAATCCGTAGGTTGACGGTTCGATTCCGTCGCGGCTCACCAACTTGCGAGCCTTCCGTTTCCGGTGTTGTGAAAATCGTTGGGACTCGGCTCCCTGTTTCTGCCCGGCGGGGCCGTCCAACAGCGCCGCGTAGTTCTTCCCTTCGCTCGGAATCCAGTGGGCATAGTGTGCGAGCGTTGTCGTGGGGTTCGCATGGCCGAGCTGGGCCGCCACGTACGAGATCGGGGCGCCCTGGGCGAGAACCTGGCTCGCGTAGGGTGCTGGCCCGAAAGTCGAGATCGTCGATCCGAAGCGCGTAGGCTTCCGAGGGTCGGAGCTCCGTCTTGATGAGAAGCTCGAAGAGCGCAGCGAGCGACGTCTTCCGCGCAACCGCGAGGAAGCGGTCACGTTCTTTCGAGCTCATCGGACGAATCTTGCGCCGTTCGGCCTTTGACACCGTTCCAGCTTTTCCTCGTCGGCCGCCACGATAGAGACACGGGTTCGTAGCGATCAGGCCGTCCTCGACGTCCTCGGCGGACCCCGCGGGCCGGTTGAATCCGCCCTTCCTGTCGGATAGGTATTCCAGTTCTTCGGGGAGTCGCGATGGACTGGAAGACC
>Ga0310120_10000016_pt1 | contig 134972 bp, 96 predicted proteins | sample CB27_AW_983_MG_FD_203506 | JGI IMG/M metagenome (GOLD analysis project Ga0310120, IMG submission 203506) | Marine microbial communities from Western Arctic Ocean, Canada - CB27_AW_983 | ecosystem: Environmental > Aquatic > Marine > Oceanic | place: Canada: Western Arctic Ocean | collected...
GCCGGCAGCGATCCGGGCGGAGAACGACGCGCTGATCGCCCTCCTGCAGGCGGGTGACTAGTCCGAAACGGAAACTTCGGTGAGGTGTCTGGGTGACGGTTCGATTGGGTACCTGCCTGTGGCTGTGGTTGACCGTTCCGATGGTCGTCGGGGCCGAACTGGCCGAGACGACCGGGCCGGATGCCGCCCGGGCCTACCGTTACTTGCAGTCGGTTTGTCGACTGGGTCCCCGGCCGAGCGGATCCCGGGCGATGCAGGCTCAGCAGAGACTGCTGGCCAACCACTTCGCCCGCTTCGGCGCCCGTGTCGTCCGCCAGTCATTCGACCGGCCCGACCCCCGCAACGGCAAGGCGGTGCGGATGACCAACCTGATCGTCAGCTGGCATCCAAAAAGAAAGATCCGGGTCGTGATCTGTTGCCACTACGACACCCGGCCTTTCCCGGACCGCGATCCGGTCAACCCGCGAGGCCGCTTCATCGGGGCCAACGATGGGGGCAGCGGAGTCGCCCTGTTGATGGAGCTGGCTCATCACATGCGGGCTCTCGAGACCCGGGTCGGTGTCGACTTCGTGTTCTTCGATGCCGAGGAGTACCTGTTCCCCAAGGGGACCGAGATCCTCGGGCGGTTCTTCCTGGGATCGACGCACTTCGCCACTCAGTACCGGGACAAGCCGCCTGCTCACAAGTACGTCGCCGGTGTGTTGCTCGACATGATCGGGGACCGCGACCTGCAGATCTACGTCGAGAAGAAGAGCCTCGCCTACGCGCCGAAGGTGACCGACGGCCTGTGGAAGACCGCGCGGGCTCTGAAGGTGGCACAGTTCCATGACCGGCCACGTCCCAAGCACGACATCGAGGACGACCACGTGCCGTTGAACCGGATCGCCCGGATTCCGACCTGCGACCTGATCGATTTCGATTACCCGCACTGGCACACGACCCGAGACAACGTCCGGGCCTGTTCCGGCAAGAGCCTGAGAGCAGTCGGTCGCGTGGTGCTGGGGTGGCTCAAAACATTGCCGGCCACCGGTCCCTGAGGGGCGGGTGGGTCCGGGCCAGCACGGAGACACGACGATCAGACTCGACGAGAACCACTGGGTGCTGACGGCGATCTTCGGCGCCGCGTTGGTGGTCGTCGGCGTGTTGATGATGGCCTGGCACCGCAAGTCCTGGACGTTGCAACAGGATGACACCGGGCTCAACCAGTGGGAGCTGAAGAGACTGAAGTCGCGGTACCGACGGCGGATGCAGACCTCGGGCATGATCGCGGTGATGGGAGTGATGCTCGGGGTCGGCGACGTGTTGATCTGGCAGCAGGGGCCGGTGGTGGCCGCGGTCTACTGGATCGGGGTGATTGCCCTGGGCGGCTGGCTGCTGATGCTGGGCCTGGGAGATCTGCTCTCGGTCCGGGTCGACTCGAAACTGGCGACAGATGAACTGCAGCGGATCGGCCAGAAGCGAGAGGAACTCGAGGCCGAACTGGAAGAGATGCGTCGACGAGGGTCCAATGGTGAGGCCGGGTCCAACGGCGAGCACTGAATTACGTTCGGGAGTCCAATGACATGACCAACCTGATCACGCGACGAGATTTCGGTGCCCGGCTGGGCGGATTGGCGGCGGCGGCGGTCGCCTCGTCCGGCGGCGGCCTGGCCTTCGCGGCGGCACGGCGAAAACTTCCGGTCGCGGCGGTGGTGACCGAGTATCGCAACAACGCACACGCCGACGTGATCGTCGGCAAGGTGCTCGAGGGCTGGCGGCAGGACGGCAAGGCGGGTCCCGATCTGCGACTGGTGTCGATGTACACCGACCAGGTCCCCAAGGGCGACTTGAGCCGAGGGCTTTCCACGAAGCACGGGTTCCCGATCGTCAAGACGATCGAGCAGGCGATCCTGCAGCCGGCTGGGGACGATCGGATCGAGGGCGTGCTGTCGATCGGCGAGCACGGCAATTACCCCTTCACCAAGATGACCCGCCAGCACATGTATCCGCGGCGAAGGTTCTTCGACGAGATCGTGGCGGCGATGCAGAAGGCCGGGCGGATGGTCCCGGTGTTCTCTGACAAGCATCTCGGCTGGAAGTTCTCCGACGCACTGCACATGGTCAACACCGCTCGCAAACTGAAGATTCCCTTCATGGCCGGGTCGTCGTTGCCCACCTGTTGGCGCTACCCGTCGTTGACCCTGGAGCGGGGCGTGGAGATCGAGGAGGCGATGGCGGTCGGTTACGGCGGGCTCGAAGCCTACGGCTTCCACACGCTCGAGACGCTGCAATGCATGATCGAGCGTCGCAAGGGAGGCGAGTCCGGGGTGGGAGCGGTCCAGGTGGTCCAGGGCGATGCGCTGGTCAAGGCCCGCAAGGCCGGGCGGTGGTCACAGGAACTGCTCGAGGCGGCGCTGGGGTCGCTGCCGGCAAAGCTGAGAACGGACAAGCCGATCGGGCCGTCTGCCGAGAAACACGGGGTCGGTTACCTGATCGAACACCGTGACGGCCTCCGCTCGTCGGTCATCATGGCCAACGGGTTCAACAACCAGTTCTGCTTCGCCGCGAAGCTGAAAGGACGCAAGGAGCCGATCGCCGTCTGGTTCCGGCTCGAAGAAGGAAAGCCCTTCGGACACTTCGAACACCTGCTGCGGGCCATCGAGGAGATGTTCCACACGGGCCGGCCGGCCTATCCGGTCGAGCGGACGTTGATGACCACCGGTGTGCTCGACCGGGTCATGCACAGCGTGGCCGAGAAGGGGCGACGGTACGAGACCCCCGAGTTGGCGTTCCAGTACCAGGCCACCGAGTGGGGCTTTGCCAACAAGTAGGCCGGCTACAGCTTGATCTTGGCCAGGTAGATACTCGTCTTGCCGCCCTCGTGGGAGGAATAGTAGGTCATCCACAGCAGCCCGCCGTGGAGCACCATGCCGGGGTAACTGGTGTCGCCGCCGCTGGGCAGTTCCAGCACGTGCTGGAACGTCGTGCCCGTCATTATCGCCAGTGACGTCTTGGCGGCCTTGCCGTACTTGCGTCCGGCGGCCCACATCTTGCCATCGGGGGCCAGCAGGAAGTTCGGGCCACCGATGCCCTGGCCGATGTCGGTGTAGGTCCATTTCCGGTAGGGGGGCTTGCTGAGACCGATCCAGCGTGGGCGGATCAGGGCCACCATTGTCTCGTCGGGCAGGAACCGCAGGGTCGTTTCACTGATCCCCTCGGTCTCCATCTCGGTCACATAATCGTATTTCAGGCCGTCCTTGGTCTTATAGAGGAAGCCGCGGCGGGGTTTGCGGCCCTCGTTGAGTTTCGAGACGGTCCAGCCGGTCCCCTTGTGCCAGGTCACACGCCACAGCCAGTGATCCTCGGACAGCAGGGTCTTGGGCAGCGACCAGGTGTGGCCGTCGTGAGAAAACGAGACCCGCGGTGACCGGGTGTGGTACTTGCCGTCGACGTTGACGATGCCGCCCATCAGCAGCATCAGGCGTCCGTCGGGATGAACCGAGAGCTTGGGGTCGCGGAGGTCGATGCCCTTCTGCCTGATCGTCGCCAGCGACGTCCACTTGCCGCCGTCGGTCGAGGTGATGATGCGGACGATCCCGTTGTCGCCGCCGTGCCCCTTGGCTTCGCGGAAGCAGCACAACCACTGTTTCTTCCATCGCAGCAGGTCGGTGAAGGCGCAGTGCGGGGCCTGGTCCCAGATCTTCGTGACCGAGACCAGGGTCGGCTTGGGAGCCGGGTCCGCCGCAGCGGTGGTGCCGTGGCAGGCAGCCAGCACAAGGAGTCCGGCCGCCAGAGACCGGGTGATGAACTTGGGGGATGATCTCATGGAACCGGTTCCGTTAGCCGTATGTCTTGACCGCGCTGATCAGGGCTTCGATGTACCCGTAGGAATGGGCGAATGCCTGCAGGCCGCCCGGGTCATCTCCGTGTCGGGGCACGTGGTCGGGCATCACCATGTACTGGTAGCCCACCTCGACCAGCGTCCGCATCACCTGCAGCATGTCGATGTCGCCGTTGTCCAGGTAAACCTCTCGGAAGTCGCCCCGCTTCCCGATCATGTTGCGAAAGTGGATGTTGAAGATCCGCTTCTTGTTGCCGAAGTAGCGGATCACCTCGTGGATCTCCTCGTTGGGATTCTCGAGGTTCTCCATCATCGAGCCCAGGCAGAGGTTCAGGCCGTGGTAGGGACTGTCCGAGAGGGCGATGAACTTCTTGATTCCCTCGAAGTTGCCCAGCAGCCGTTCGATGCCCTGGAACCCCCCCGGCGGCGTGCCGGGGTCGTGCAGGTGGCAGGCGGCCCGGATCTTGTGTTCGGCGCAGACGGGAATCACCCGCTCGACGAAGTACTGCATCCGTTCCAGCGCCATCTCCTCGGTCACCCGCCCGGCCCGGGTCAGTTCGGGATCGGCCTTGGCCCGCTCCAGTTTCCAGGTGCTGTAGCTCGAGCCACCGCGGCCGGCGGTCCGCTCGGTCCGAAGCACACCCAGCAGGCTCATGTTGTATTTCCACGCCGGGATGCCCGCCTTGGCACAGGCTTCGGTCATCTTGTGAATGTCGTCGATGTCACGGTCGCGTTCGGGACTCTTACCCAGCATGATCCCACCACGTTTTTCGCGGTCGATGTGGCTGGAGCTGAGGAACGGGAGGGCGACCATGTCGAGCGTGATACCGTGGGCCTCGCACGTCTCGCGAGTCTTCTCCAGTTCCTCGACCGTCCAGTGTCCCCGTTTGGGATACGGCGGGTTCGGTGGATACCCGCAGACGTGATCCACCCCGTGCCGCTTGATGAACTGCAGCATCTTGGCCGATGTGGGACTGCGCTGGGTGCCGGCGTAGAGCTTGACCTCGGGCTTGTCGGATGGCGGAGCCTCAAGGGCCTGGGCCGCCCGCCCGATGGCCGGGGGGGCGGTTGTCGTCGAAACCGGGGGCGCGGACGCCGGGCAACCTGCCAGGCCGACGGTGGCTGCGGTGGCTGCGGTGGACGTCAGGAAGTCTCGTCGTTTCATGGTTCGGACCATCCGGGATCGGGGAGAACGGTCAGGCTGAGGCGATGAGCCGGCGCCGGTTCAATTTCGCTGCCAGGGGAAATGCATGGTCGGGATGCGGGAGTGCCGGTCGACAGTCAGTGTCAGGGTGGCTCCGGCGCCGGGCGCCAACCGAACTCTCAGCGTGGGACCCTTGAAGGTCATCCTGGTGTCACCCACCTGGACGGCCCGGATGGTGTGTTCGGCATAGGCACCGGCCTGCACGATCATCTCGCGGGCTTCCAGTTGATTGGTGTTGACCAGGCTCACGCGGGTGGTGTCGTCGGTCATGCGGTCGATCAGCGCGGCACAGTCGTCGGGGATCCCGGCCCGCCGTTTGACCGGATCGAAATACCGCAGTCGCGTGTGCCAGACCGAGGCGCGGCGTCCGGGATCGAGGCCGGCGACCATCAACTGTCGCAACGCCGTGACCTGTGCCGGGTTGTACTGGGCCGGATCGTCGGCTAGCCGCGTGTCGGGTGTGGTCGTGTCACCGTCCATCGCCGCCGCCCGACGTCGGACCTCGGCCAGGTCTGTCCGCAAGGCCTGTTCGGCGTAGGAGGTGTTGTCGCCGTCGAGGAACTTCAGCCAGGCGTCGTTCTCGAGGTACCGGCGATCCCCGGGCTTCATCGACAGGTAGTAGATCTCGAGCTGGTTGAAGCTGTAGGGCTGGGGGACCCAGTTGTACCAGCCGTCGTCACCGTACATCCGGGGGTACATGTCCCGTCCGTCGATGACCCTCTTCTGAGCGTTGACCCTGGCGGTCTGTTTCCGCCAGGCGTCCAGGTACTTGTCGTCGCCGGTCAGGAAGTAGGCGTTCATCATCCCGACGAAGCCCCAGTACTGACGGTTGCGATGGGCCAGTCCGCCGGTCTGGGGAACGACGACGGTGAAGCCCCAGCCGTAGGTGCCGCCGTACCACTTGCCGTCGGTTTCGCCGCCGATGGTGCCGTCGAGGCCGATGTTGGAGGGGATGATGTCGCCGTTGCGCCTCATCCGGTCGACCCAGGCGTCGACGTAGTCGATCAGCCAGGTGCGGTACTTCTGCTGGCCAGTCAGCAGGTAGGCGTTCAGGGGCAGCGTGGTGGCGATCAGGTTCAGCGGATGGTCGCCGACGACGTCGTTGTAGTCCTTGAAGTGAGCGACCATCTCGGCGTAGTTCCGTTCGCCGTGTCCCAAGTCGAAGCGGTTCTCGATGTCGATCGGATCTCCGGCCCAGTCCAGCCCGGTCGCCTTTCGCATCAACGGTCCGCGGCTGCCGTTGATCATGCTGCGGATGACCTTGTGCTTCGGGTCGTAGTTGGGCGCGCCGGGATCCTCGTTCATGTAGAACCCCGCGTAACGGCGGACCCGGTGCTGGTAGCGGTTGTTCTGGTAGTCGCTGAGTCCCTGGAGGTTGAACAGTCGCAGGCCTTCGCCGTTGTGCTGCCAGTCGAACATGACCGGGAATTCCTTGTAGTACATCCCGTCACGGGCAAACGGCACCTCGACCGTCTTGGCCAGGGTGTACTGCCGGAGGTGCCCTTCCCAGGCCGTGCGGTACATCGTCAGGATGTCGTCGGCTCCGCCCAGGGCGTGCAGTTGTGCCCACCCGCCGACGTTTTCGGGTGCGTCGTCGGGTCCGTCGTCACCGCCCCAGCGTTCGACGCACATCAGGAAGCCGCGCTCGTCGAAATACCTGGCGAAGAACTTGCGGCAGGCCGCGGCGTTGGCGTCGAGCAGCTGCCGCTCCAGCAAAGCCCACGTCGGGGGCGTGACGGGGGTGTCGATTCGCACGGTCGGCTCGGCTCCGGAGACCGAAACGCCGAGGCCGATGAGCAGGAGAAGCGTGAGGCGTCTCATGGGGGTGACCAGAATCTGGGGGTTGTGACTGGAGTTACAGGATGCCGGATCGTGGGGCCGGTTGGGCTGCAGCCTGGCGGATGCAGCGACGGCCAGGCTATTTCCGTGCCGCCCGGATCGCCTTGACGCTGACGTCGGTGCGGAACCTGATGATCGCCTGGCCCCACTTCTGGGTGTTCTTCAGCGGCGAGAGGTCGATGCCGTTGATGGTGAACCTGCCCGCCTTCTTTCGTTGCTTGGCCCGGATGCTGGCCGGATCGACGGTCGACATGATCGCCGTGATCCCGAAGTCGTCATGCAGGCCTTCGGGAACCTGCTTGACACCGTGGTCTTCGAGGAACTTCGCCACGTCGCCGTAGTTGTAGTATTCGGGAACGAAGCTGACCCTCGGCCCCTTCTTGGCGGATTCGTCCTGTGCAGAGGCGACGGCTTTGAGTCCGTCCTGGTTTCCCCCGCTGTCGCCGATCAGCACGATGTGGCGGAACCCGTGGGTCTTGTAGCTGGCGACGATGTCGGTCAGCAGGGCCCGGTAGGTCTCTTCGCGGACACTGACGGTGCTGGGGTATTTCATGTGCACTGTCGGTGGCTTGATGTCCCCCTCGGGGACGAAATCGACGATCGGTGCCACCAGGGCGTTGCCCAGCGCGCGGGCGATCGACTCGGTCATCGCTTCCAGGACCACGCCGTGCTTGTTGGCGACCAGGTACGGCCCGTTCTGTTCGATGCCACCGGTGGCGATGATCACCGTGTCCTTGCCGTCCTTCATCGCGTCTCGAACCTCCATCCAGGTCATGTCGGCGATGAAGACGGTGTCGGCGGCGGCGATGGGGCGTGTGCCGTTGAAGTCGGGGGAAACCGGGTTGGGCATCGGGGCGGCCAGTCCGGCGACCAAGGCGACCGAAGCGACAAGCAGGTGGCGGATCATCACGTTGTCCTCGCTGGGGATGTCATTGGCGGCCTCGGATTGTCCGGCAACATCACCGGCGACGCAAGCAGGCCGGTGGTCGGGTGTTGGCGGTGACGATATGCTGTCCCGGTCCGACCTCTTTCTCGCACGGGTCCTGTCCCATGCCGACGCCGCCCCCGACCCCCGTTGATCTCAGCGGATGCACGGCCGTCGTGACCGGCGCGGCGCAGGGGCTCGGGCTGGCGATGGCCACCGAGCTGTCACGTGGCGGGGCGAAGGTGGTGCTGGCCGATGTCCAGTTCGACAAGGCACGGGCGGCCGCCGAAGGTCTGGTCGCCGAGGGGCTGGATGCGGGTTCGGTCCAGCTGGACGTGACCGACAGCCGAGCGGTCGCCGAGGTGTTTGAGTCGATCGCTGCCGAGAACGGACGACTCGACGTGGTGGTCAACAACGCCGGGGTCGGCCAGCAGCTCGACCGCATCTCGGATCTCTCCGACGGGGAGTGGGACCGGGTGTTGGCGGCCACGCTGACCGGGACCTTCTATTGCGGCCGTGCGGCGGCGGCGATCATGGAGCGGCAGGAATCCGGCGCGATCGTGAACATCTCGTCGATCAACGGCCAGAACCCGGCGGCCCTGGCAGGAGCCTACAACGTGGCCAAGGCGGGGGTGATCTCGCTGACGCGCACGATGGCCCTCGAGTTGGCGGCCTACGGAGTCCGTGTCAACGCGGTCTGTCCCGGGCCGGTCTACACCGAATTCAACCGCTCGGTGATGCGGCAGCGAAGCGAGAGCCTGGGGATCACCGAGCAGGAGATGATCGAACGGGTTCGCACCGCCGTGCCGCTGGGACGCTGGGGTGAACCCCAGGACATCGCCCGGATGGTGGCCTGGCTGGCCAGTCCGGCGGCCGACTGGATGACCGGAGAGGTGATTCGGGTCAGTGGAGGGTTGGCGGGCGTTTCGGCGGCTCCGGCGAAACGGACACGGACCGATGACCAGGAGACGACATGAACCGGCTGAGCGGAAGAATCGCACTGGTGGTATGCGGGTGGATGCTGTTCGGCGGTGGAGTTCCGCGGACCGATGCCGCCGAGCCGGCACGTGATGCGGCCAGGAAGGCGTCGGGGCCGGTTCGTGTCGTCGTCTGGGATGAACGGCAGCCGCGTCAGAAACAGGCCTATCCCGACTTCCTCGGCAACCAGATCGCCAGGGCACTTTCGGTTCGCCCGGGGCTGAGCGTGAAGTCGGTTTCGCTGGATGATCCCGGACAGGGGATCTCCGACAAGGTGCTCGACAATTGCGACGTGCTGGTCTGGTGGGGGCATGTCCGTCAGGGGTTGGTCAAGCCCGACCAGGGGAAGCGGATCGTCAAGCGGATCCGGGCCGGCAAGCTGTCACTGATCGCGTTGCACTCGGCGCACTGGTCGACGCCATTCATCGAGGCGATGAACGCGCGGGCGAAAGAGGAGGCGTTGGGGCAGGTGCCGGCCCAGGCCCGTGCCAAGGCGCTGCTCAAGCTCCTGCCCCCCGATCCCCCCCTGTACCGCGCACCCAAGCGGAGTGCCTCACTGACACCGGCGGCGTCGTTCTTCCGCAACAAGGACGGTCGCTACGAGGTGAACCTGAGGCTGCCCAACTGTTGTTTTCCGGCCTACCGTCCCGACGGCAAGCCGTCGACGATCATCACCAGGGTCCCCGAGCACCCGATCGCCCGTGGGTTGCCCAAGACCTGGACGGTGGCACACACCGAGATGTACGACGAACCGTTCCACGTGCCCGCTCCCGACGTGGTGGTGTTCGAGGAGCGGTGGGAGGCGGGCGAGCGATTCCGCAGCGGGATGATCTGGAATCTCGGCAAGGGAAAGGTCTTCTATTTCCGACCCGGCCACGAGACCTACGGGGTGTACTTCGAGCCGATGCCGTTGCAGGTGTTGGAGAACGCCTCGCGGTGGCTGGGTTCACAGTTGCCCTAGGGTCGGCCCGTGGAGCCTGGTCTTTACGCCGGCCGGTCGGCCCCCTAGAAGGGTCCCCTTCCGTTTCGCTCTCTTCCCGGCCCCGCCCCCCCGTGCCTGTTTTCGATTCTGCCCCGGGCGTTTCCATCTCCGATTCGCAAGTGTCTGTGCCGCCGCGGCGGCGATGGCATCCTGCCTGGATCATGCTGGGTGTCGGCACGCTGGGGATGTACCTTTCGGCTCCCGGCCAGTCGTTTTCGGTTGCGGTGTTCATCGACCCGATGCTCAGCGATCTCGGGCTGCGCCGCACCGTCTACTCGTTCGCCTACCTCATCGCCGGTCTTGTCGGCGGAGTGCTGTTGCCGGGAATCGGCTGGCTGCTCGATCGGGTCGGAGCCCGGGTGCTGTTGCCGATGCTGGGAGTGTTGCTGGGCACCGCCTGCGTCTGGATGTCATCGATCAACAGCCTGTTGGAACTTTCGATCGGGTTCACCATGATCCGCAGCATCGGCCAGGGGGCCGTCACGCTTTCAGCCACGTGGCTGGTTGGCGAGTGGTTCCAGCGACGACGCGGATTGGCCATGGGTATCGTCGGACTCGGGGGCGCTGTCTCGGTGATGACGATCCCGTTGATCAACAACTTCCTGATCGAGGAGTTCGGCTGGCGCAGCGCGTGGTGGCACCTGGCGGTGATGGTCTGGGTCGGACTGGTGGTTCCGGCACTGTTGCTGGTCCGCGATCGGCCCGAGCCATTGGGCCTGCTGCCCGATGGACGTTGGCAGGACGACGAGGTTCCCGGCAGGTCGGCGATCGACTCGTCGGTTGCCGACGGGTTGGAGTCCGAGGATCTCACCGTCAGAGAGACACTGCGGTTGAGCAGTTTCTGGAAGCTGCTGGCAGTGTTGTGCGTCACGTCGATGGTCGGCACCGGGTTGATCTTCCACCAGGTGTCACTGCTGGCCGTCCACGGCGTCGCGCGGACCGATGCGCTGCTGCTGCTGGGGCTGCAGGCGAGCGTGGCGACCGTAACCGGGGTGTTGGCAGGCTTTCTGACCGACATGGGCTACGAGCGATACCTGCTGGGGGCATCGATGCTGTTTCTGGCCAGTGGTGTCGGGTTGATGCTGTGGATGCCGAGTCCGGGGTGGGCGTTGGTGTACGGCTCGTTGCTGGGCCTGCAGGGGGGAATCATCCGCACGGCCGGGACGGCCGTCTGGATCAACTACTATGGCCGGACCAACCAGGGGGCGATCCGGGGCGTGGCAATGGCCGCTGCCGTGGTGGCTGCCGCCTGTGGTCCGCTGCCGCTGGCGGTCAGCTGGGACAGGACCGGCAGCTATTCGGCGGCGCTGGCGATCTTCGGCATCCTGCCGCTGTTGGCCGGGATCGGTGTCGTGACGGCCAGGCGGTTGGCCGGGATCGGTGTCGTGACGGCCAGGCCTCCGGCACCACCCCTGCCATCTTGACCCGACGTCGTCTGTCAGGCGTGCACCGCGGCACCGGCGGCGGCGACAGGAACGAGGTTGTTCTCGTCGTCGAACTGCATCTCCTCGGAGGCCTCGAGGATTTCGAGATCCTCCCTCGCGGCGATCGCGTCTGCGAATGCCTCGCTGACCAGCGTTTCACCGACCAGCATCGTGTTGGTGATGTGCACGACCCTGGCGTTCTCCGGTTCGGTCAGCCCGATCGTGGGGATAATCGCCTCGATACACTCCCGGTCGGTTTCGAACGCCATCGGCATCCCCGCCGCGGAGGGGTGTCCGCCGGTCAGGGCGTTGATCGCCGTGGCTGACTGGTCGACCTCCGCGATCGTTCGCCGGTTTGTGACCTCGGCCATGCCCAGTCCGCAGGCGTTGCCGTGTGTCTCGCTGGTCAAACCGCGGACGAAGATCCGTCGAACCCGCACACCGTCGTTGTCGGTGGCCGCGTGATCGTTGTACTTGCGTCCGATGACGTTGGTGTCCATGCCCGAGCCGCTGACGTTCTTGCCGATCTCGTCGATGATCAGCAAATCGACCGCGTCGAAGGGCAGTCGCGGCATCCAGTCCTTGGCCTGGCGCAACAGGGCTTTTTCGCGTTCGAGGAAGTCGCCCGGTCGGACCGCTTCGATCACCGCCGTCTCGTCGAAGGCGTTCTCGACGATCGCCAGTCCCGCCACGACGCCGCACTTCTCGAGCACGCTCTCGCCGACGGCCGTGACGATCTCAATCCAGCTGTAGTCCTGGATCGCCCGGTGATAGATCTTGGCACCCTCGTGTTTGCCCAGCCCGATCAGCATCATCTTGTGCAGGCCCGATTCGATCTCGCCGACGAAGCCGGTGTGTGGCTTGACCCGTCCACAGACAATCACGTGGTCGGCTTCGGAGGCGTGTTTGTCGAAGTGCACGGGGATTCCCTGGGGCGTCTCGTCGACGATCACCGTCTCCATCGATGCACGGATCTCGCCGCCGGTGAACTCCTCTGTGATCCCGTAGCCCTCGATGATCTCTCGTTGACCCTCGGCGGTGCCACCGCCGTGCGATCCCATCGCCGGAATGATCACCGGGTGCGCGCCCAGCGTCTTGATGTGATCGCAGGCCGCCTTGATGATCTCGGCGATGTTGGCGATGCCGCGGCTGCCGGCCGAGATGGCCACCGTCTGGCCGGGTTGGATCGCCTGGTCCAGGCCAAGACTCTCGAGTTGGCTGGCGACCTCACCGGGGATGCTGGTGACACGAGGCAACTCGAATGTCTGCTTGACACGGATCATCTGCGGCAGTTGCATCGTGTCTCTCCCGGGCCGGTCACGTCCCGCCGACGAATCTCTTAGAGCCTCGACCGGATCTGATAGGGTGTTGTGTCGAACCAGACGATTAGTCTAGGACGCTTCCCGGAGCAGGTCCACCAGGACTGCAGTGATGACATCCGCTCGTGCGACTCCCCCGGCCGACAGTCACCTGGTCGTCGATTCCCGCGTGTCGATCCCATTGGCCGAATTCGACTTCGAGTACATGCGTTCGTCAGGCCCGGGGGGGCAGAAGGTCAACAAGACGAGCACGAAGGTGCGCTTGAGGTGGCGGGTGCTCTGTTCGCCGAGCATCGACGAGGGGTTGCGGGAACGGATCCAGGAGACGTTTCGGACGAGGATCACCGGTGAGGGTGAATTCCTGGTGACCAGCCAGCGGAGCCGGGAGCGAGAGACGAACCGGTCGGACTGCCTGGAGAAGCTGGCCGAGATGATCCGTCAGGTCTCGACGCCACCACGCAAACGTCGGCCGACTCGGCCGACGCGTGCGTCGAAGGAACGCAGGCTCAAGCAGAAGAAGCAAAGGTCTCGGCGGAAGCAGCTGAGATCGCGGCCCGGAGACGCCGAGTAGGGTGGCGGTTTTCGAGTGACACCGCTCAAACCGATCTTGTGTCGACGCCCGTTTGTCGTGTATCGTCCGCCCGCTGTCGTTGGCATCGCTCGAGGATTTCGGCCATGACCGCCTCTCGGATGATTCTCCAGTCCGGCATTGTCCTGGTGGCCTGCCTGGTCGGGTTCGCGATGGGCCGCTGGGGATCAACGCCCGGCGTGCCGGTGATCACCGACGAGTCGCGGTCGGACCGGCCAACGCGAATGTCGGGCGGGGAGTCGAGTGCGACCGGGGTGCTCTTTGGGTCGTTGCCGGTGACGATCGAGTCGGAGATCGACGGGATGTCCGAAACCGGAGCCGAGCAGCAGCAAGGGCCGGACCGCCAGTTCTTTCCCGAGGTGTTGCGTGGAGAAGGTCGGCCCCGGCGGTTGCCGGAAACCGGTGGGGCCGAACCGATCAAGAACCTCGAATCGGCAGCCACCGCGGCCCAGATCGATTTCCTGATCGAGCAGGAATTGCCCACCGCCAGCCAGTCGGACAAGCGGTTGTGGGCCGAGGAGCTCCGCGGGTTGCCACTGGAATCGGTGCGTGAAATCCTGCAGTTGAAACAGTCGCTGGAGCCGCTCGAGGGTTTTACCGATCCGCCCGAAACTGGCGGATCGCGTGAAGCGGACCCCACCGGCCGCAATTGACCCGTGTCCCGTCACAAGAGACTTGACTAACGGCTGGATGGTGGTGTATCTATGTCTCCAATGCGCAAGTGTTTTGCGATGTGTTGGGAGATTCCAGTCGTCGCGGCATCGCGTGCCGGTCGGCCTGCTTCCGGGGAATCGGGTTGGTTGGTCGCGGCAGAAGTGAAATGAACAAAATTTACGGTAGCCAAACAGCGACAGCATCAGGATGATGCGCGTTGCCGGGTACTTCTAAGGAGATGATTTGATGGCTCTGAAAGCGTCTCGACGTGACTTCCTTTATGCCGGTTACCTCGGCGGCCTCGGCCTCACCATGGCCGACCTGTTCCGCGCTGAGCAAGCTCAGGCGGACCAGAAGTTCTTTGAGAGCAAGGAAGGTACCGCCAAGTCGGTGATCTTCATCTTCTTCCCGGGTGGCCAGGCCCACCAGGAGACCTGGGATCCGAAGCCGTATGCTCCGCTGGAGTACCGCGGCCCGATGGGTTCGATCGCCACGAAGGTCTCCGGCGGACGGCTCAACGAGACCCTGAAGAACACGGCCCAGATCGCCGACAAGATCACCGTCGTCAACTCGCACACACACGGTGAAGCCGCTCACGAGCGTGGCACTCACAACATGTTCACCGGGTACCGTCCGAGCCCGGCGTTGGAGTTCCCGAGTATCGGCACGGTGGTGTCTCACGAGTTCGGGCCGCGGAACAACCTTCCGCCCTACGTGTGCATCCCCAGCCAGCCGAACCGTTACGCCGGCACCGGGTACCTGCCCAGTTCCTTTGCTCCGTTCAGCCTCGGTTCGGATCCGGCCAGCGGCAGTTTCACGGTCAAGGACCTGAAGCTTCCCGGTGGGGTCGACGACAAGCGGTTCAACCGTCGTCGCACGATCCTGAGTGCGGTCAACGACTACTTTGCCACTCGTGAGAAGGCCGAATCGCTCGACGCGGTTGACACGTTCTACCAGCGGGCCTACTCGCTGGTCAGTTCCAAGAAGGCTCGCGAGGCATTCGACATCGCCAAGGAGCCGAAGAAGCTCCGCGACGAGTACGGCCGCAACTCGGCCGGTCAACGGATGCTGATGGCCCGGCGGTTGGTCGAAGCGGGTGTCCGCTACGTGACGCTGACCTACGGCGGCTGGGACATGCACGGCAACATCAACGGCAGTATCAGGGGCCAGATGCCGGCCTTCGATCAGGCCTATGCCCGCCTGATCCGCGATCTCGACGAGCGAGGCCTGCTGGATTCGACCATGGTCTGCACGGCGACTGAGTTCGGTCGCACGCCGAAGATCAACGGAAACGCCGGACGTGACCACTGGCCCAAGGTCTTCAGTACCGCGATGGCCGGTGGTGGTATCAAGCGTGGAGCGATCTACGGCCTGTCCAACGCCACGGGCAGCGAGCCCGAGGAAGACGCCCTGGGCGTCGAGGACTGGGCAACCACGATCTACCACTGCATGGGCATCGTCGCCGAGAAGGAACTGATGGCTCCTGGCGATCGCCCGATCGAGATCGTCAATGGCGGAAAGATCCGCAAGGAATTGCTCGCCTAGTTCCGGATTGGCTTCGTGCCTGAAGAGAAAACAGTCACGGGCCACGTCCGGCAGCGGGCGTGGCCCGTGCTGCTACCTGCCCCCCCGAAAGGCCCACACCACGGCTTTCTTCCAGTTTCCCACCACACCCTCACCCCCCCCCGCGGCGTTAGGATGGAGTTTCGGTCGACGCGACACACACGAAGAGGTCGCTTGGATCGCAGCTGCTTCGCCGAACCGGAGAGATTCGAGATGCAACGATTGAACCGACGAGTGCCTGGTGTCCTGCTGTTGGCCCTGGTGATGGCTCTGCCCGCCCAGGCGGCCTCGCCGTCGCTGGGAGCGATCAACCCTCGCGGGGTGCAGCGTGGGGTTGAGAACCAGATGGTCTTCAGCGGCGGACGGTTGCAGGACGCCAAGGAGATCTTCTTCTACAGCCCCGGTTTCGAGGTCACCAAGCTCGAGGCAGCTGCCGGCCAGGTCAAGGTGACCGTCAAGGTGCTGCCCAACTGTCGACTGGGTCAGCATGTGGCACAGGTCCGGACAGCCAGCGGTGTCAGTGAATACAAGACCTTCTGGGTCGGCCCCTTTGCCTCGACCCCCGAGAAGGAACCCAACAGCGATTTTGCCGCACCGCAGCCGGTTCCGCTGAACATCACGGTCACCGGTGTGGTGCAGAATGAGGACGTCGACTACTACGTGATCGAAGCCAAGAAGGGGCAGCGGATCGCCGCCGAGGTCGAGGGGATGCGGTTGGCAACGACGCTGTTTGATCCCTACGTCGCCATTCTTGACTCCAAGCGATTCGAGATGGCCAGTGCTGATGACTCGCCACTGGTCTTCCAGGACGCGGTGGTCTCGGCCGTGGCTCCCGCCGACGGGCGGTACATCATCGAGGTTCGTGAGGCCGCCTACGGTGGCAACGGCGGTTGTCGGTATCGTCTCCACGTCGGCATCTTCCCGCGTCCGACCGCCGTCTACCCGGCCGGCGGACAGATGGGACAGGAGGTCGAAGTGACCTTCCTGGGTGACGCCGCTGGGCCGTTCAAGCAGAAGTTCAAGCTGCCGGCCGAGGAACGCGAGTTGTTCGAGCTCGAGCCGAAATCCGGTGCCCAGGTCGCTCCCTCGGGGAACCGCTTCCGCCTGTTCCCCCATGGCAACAACCTCGAGGCCGAGCCTAACGACGAGATCGCCAAGGCCACGCCGTCCCAGTTGCCCAAGGCGTTCAACGGCATCATCGAGAAGCAGGGCGACATCGACTACTTCAAGTTCGCGGCGAAAAAGGGACAGGTGTTTGACATCGAGTGTTACGCGCGGCGTCTCCGCAGTGGGCTCGATCCGGTCATGAACCTCTACAAGGCCGATGGCGGCGGGATTGCCGGCAACGACGATTCTCGTGGCCCCGACAGCTACTTCCGGGTGACGATTCCCGCCGATGGCGATTACCTGCTGCGGGTCACCGATCACCTGGGCCGCGGAGCCAAGGACTTTGTCTACCGCGTCGAGATGACTCAGCCGAAGACCCAGTTGACGACCAGTATCCCGAGGTTCTCTCGCTACGGGCAGTACCGGCAATGGATCGTGGTGGCCCGGGGCAACCGGTTTGCGACGATGATCAACTTCGGTCGCAGCAATTTCGGTGGCGACCTGGTGCTGGAACCCAAGGACTTCCCCAAGGGGATCACGATTCATGCCGAGTCGCTCAAGAACGGTCGCGGCACGCTTCCGGTGGTCTTCGAAGCGGCTGCCGACGCACCGGTTGCCGGGACTCTCAGCCAGCTTGGTGCGCGGCACGCCGACGCCAAGCAGAAGATTTCCGGCGGCTACCGCAACAACGGCATCTTCGTGATGGGCGGTCCCGGCCAGTCGGTTTACTGGAGTGTCGACGTCAACCGCGTGCCGGTGTGCGTGGTCGACGAGGTGCCGTTCAAGCTCTCGATCGTCCAGCCCAAGGTGCCGATCGTCCGCAACGGATCGATGCAACTGAAGATCGTGGCCGAGAAGAAGAAGGGCTGGGACGAAGGGATTTCGATCCAGTTCCCCTTCCGTCCGCCGGGCATCGGGGCCGCCAGCAGCGTGTCCATCCCCAAGGGCAAGAACGAGGTGTTCTATCCGCTTTCGGCCAACGGTGGTGCCGGAATCGGAGCGTGGAAGGTCTACGCCCTGGGCAGCGCCAACGCCGGAGGGACCGCGTGGGTCTCCAGCCAGTTGGCCACTCTCGAGATCGCTTCACAGTTCGTCACCTTGTCGTTGCAACGGGCGGCGACCGAACAGGGTCAGTCGACCGAGGTGGTGGGCAAGGTCAATCTCGCCACCGCATTCCCCGGCCAGGCAAAGGTCGAACTGCTGGGGTTGCCCAACGAGGCGACGACCGTGGTCAGGATGATCACCAAGGACACCAAGGAAGTGATTTTCCCGGTCAAGACGACCAAGAACACTCGGGCCGGGACCCACAAGAGCCTCTTCTGTCGCGTCACGATCATACGTGACGGCGAGGCGATCCTGCACTCCAATGTCGGCGGCACCCAGTTGCAGGTCGACAAACCGCTGCCACCCAAGAAGAACGAGCCGCCCAAGCCCAAGCCCAAGGCGGTTGCCAAGAAGAAGGCGCCACCCAAGCCGGTGCCCAAGAAGGTGGTCCGCCTGACTCGGCTGCAGAAGCTGAGGCTGGCAGCCAAGAAGAAGCGTGAGGCGGCAGCAGCCGGGGGTTCGAAGTAGAACCCGCTCTCGGCTCCAACCCATTCAAAGAAAACGACACGACGGAAACACGAGTCTCGCGACTCCCCGTAAGGAACCTCAGATCATGCGTTTCCCGCATCTGTTGACCACCTGTGCTCTGTTGTTGGGTTTGGCCACGACGGCCTCCGCCGCCGACGCGCCGCTGACCTCCGTCAGCGTCTACCCCGCTTCGGTGAAACTGACCACCAAGCGGGATCGGCAGTCGCTGATCGTCCAGGCCGTCTTTGCCAACGGGTTGACCCGTGACGTGACCGGCGAGGCGAAGTTCGCGCTGGCCGACGCCAAGGCAGCCATCCTGACCGGACACGTGTTGACACCCAAGGCCGACGGGAAAAGTGAGCTGACGGTGACCTTCGGCGGCAAGACGGTCAAGGTGCCCGTCGAGGTCGAGAAGGCGGGCGTTGATCGGCCGATCAGCTTCCGGCTGGATGTGATGCCGATCTTCATGAAGGCCAACTGCAATACCGGCAGTTGCCATGGGTCGGCTCGTGGCAAGGACGGCTTCCGGTTGTCGCTGTTCGGGTTCGACCCCGCTGGTGACCACTATCGCCTGACCCGCGAACTGCCCGGACGCCGGATCAACCTGGCGGTGCCGTCCTCGAGCCTGATGATGGAGAAGACGATCGGGATCGTGCCGCACACGGGCGGCAAGCAGTTCGACAAGGACAGCGAGATGTACGGCACGCTCGACCGCTGGTTGGTGGCCGGAGCTCCCAACGATCCCGGCGCGGTGCCGGCGGTGACCAAGGTGGAGTTGTTCCCCAACGAAGCGGTACTCGACGGCGAAGGCACCACGCAGCGGCTCAATGTCCTGGCTCACTACGCCGATGGAACCACCCGCGATGTGACCTCGCTGGCCTTCTTCATGACCAGCAATGCCACATCGGCCGAGATCGAACAGACCGGAACGGTCACCGCGCACGCCCGCGGCGAGGCCTTCGTGATGGCCCGTTACGACACACACACCACCGGCAGCCAGTTCATCGTCCTGCCCAAGGGACTGACGTTCGAAGACCCCAAGACTCCCGAGGTCAACTTCGTCGACACGTTTATTCACCAGAAGCTCAGGAAGCTGAGGATCATTCCCTCGGAGATTTGCGCCGACGAGATCTTCCTCCGCCGAGCCTACCTGGATGTCACCGGCGTGTTGCCGACGCCCGACGAGTACTGGCGGTTCATAAGGAAGACGCCGGCCGCCGAGACCTTCCTGGCCGGCAAGACCAAGGCCCGGGCCGATGCGTTGAAGGTCGAGGCCGAAAAGAAGACGGCTGCCGCGACGGCTGCCAAGGCGTTGCCGCTGGCCGAGACGGCCCTGGCTGCAGCGCAGAAGCAGGCTGCGGCCGCAAAGGACGAGGCGGCCAAGAAGGCCGCGGCCGCAGCGGTGAAGAAGGCGACTGACGCGAAGGCTGCGATCGAGAAGGCTGCGGCTGAGGCGACCAAGGTGGCCGAGGGGGCTCTGTCGGCCCGCCAGGCCGCCGATGCGGAACTCGCCCTGGCCAAGTCCGGTGTCGAGTACTCGAAGCTCAGTGGGCAGGCGAAGCGGGAACGGCTCGTCGATGAGCTGCTCAACCGCAAGGAATTCGTCGAAATGTGGGTGATGAAGTGGGCCGAACTGCTCACGATCCGTACCACGCAGCAGGTCAGCTACAAGCCCATGCTGCGGTACTACAACTGGCTCAATGAACGCATCGCCAACAACGTCCCGATTGACGTGATGTGCCAGGAACTGCTGGGAGCCAACGGTGGCACGTTCGCCAACGCGGCGACCAACTATTACCAGAACGAAACCAACACGCTGAAGGTCTCCGAGAACGTTGCCCAGGTCTTCATGGGGATACGGCTGCAGTGTACGCAATGCCACAACCACCCCTTCGATCGCTGGACCATGGATGACTACTACAGCTTCGCTGCGTTCTTCGCCCAGATCGGGCGGAAGCGAGGCGAGGATCCTCGCGAAGTCATCATCTTCAACAGCGGCAGCGGCGAGGTCCGGCACCTGGTCGGTGGCCGCGTGATGAAGCCCAAGTACCTCGGCGGCGAGACCCCCGATACCGCCGGCAAGGACCGTCGCGTGATGGCTGCCAAGTGGCTCGCCTCCGACCAGAACCCCTACTTCGCACGCAACCTGGCCAACATCGTCTGGGCACACTTCATGGGTAAGGGGATCATCAACGAGGTCGACGACGTTCGCGTCAGCAATCCGCCGGTCAACGAGGCCCTGCTCTCGGAACTGGCCAAGAAGTTCAGTGGCTACAAGTACGACTTCAAGAAGCTGGTGCGCGACATCTGCATCTCCCGCACCTACCAGCTGGCGACCCAGACGAACAAGACCAACGAGAAGGATGGCACGAACTTCTCGCACGGAGCCCTGAGGCGGATGCGAGCCGAGGTGCTCTTCGATTCGATCAGCCAGGTCACCGGCACCAAGAACAAGTTCGGTGGCCTGCCGCTGGGTGCCCGCGCGGTGCAGATCGCCAACGGCAACACCAGCAACTACTTCCTGACCACGTTCGGTCGGGCCAAACGCGAGAGCGTGTGTGCCTGCGAGGTCAAGATGGAGCCGAACCTCTCCCAGGCCCTGCACCTGCTCAACGGCGACACGGTCAACAGCAAGATCAAGGCCGGCAACGTGCTCGGCAAGCTCGCCGATCAGGGGCTCTCGAACGACCAGATCGTCAGCGAGCTCTACGTCCTGTGTCTTTCGCGGCTGCCGACCGACAAGGAGAAGCAGACGATCAAGACGATTCTCGACGCTGAGAAGGACAAGAAAAGCGTCCTGGAGGACGTGTTCTGGTCGCTGTTGAACTCGCGAGAGTTCCTTTTCAACCACTAGATTCGCTCCAGACGGTTTGACCCGATCATCCTGCCCGGTTTTCGTCTCCGGTCGCCACGGCCGGAGGCGGATGGCCGTTCGAGGTGGTATAGACTGGGATTCGGCCGGGGACAGAAACCCGGCTTCCGGTCACCCGCCTTTCTTCCCGCACTCCACTCTTTCGCGCTGTTGGAGCCCTCGTGATGACTCGCTTGCTCAGTGTTGCCCTGCTCTTGGTGATTGCGACCACCGGACCGGCTGCGGACAAGAAGAAGCCGACGCCTGACAAGAAGGCCAAGAAGGTCACTTACGAGGACCACGTGCGGCCGATCCTCAAGGCTCGCTGCTTCACCTGTCACGGGCCGAACAAGAAAGAGGGCGATCTCGATCTGACGACCTACGGCACGTTGCGGGTCGGTGGGGGCAGTGGCGAGGTGGTTGAACCGGGTTTGTCGGAGGACAGCTATCTCTGGAGCCTGGTCAGCCACGAGTCCGAGCCGTTCATGCCGCCCAAGTCGCCGAAGCTCCCGGCCAAGGAACTGGCGGTAATCAAGGCCTGGATCGACGGTGGAGTGCTGGAGAACGCCGGCAGCAAGTTTGTCCGCAAGAAGCCCAAGTTCAACCTCACGCTCCAGGGCCCCTCGACCGGTCGGCCGAAGAATCCCGCCTTCCCCGACCGGCTCGGATTGCGTCCGGAACTGGTCACCACGACCACCACGGCGGTCACCGCCCTGGCCACCAGTCCCTGGGCACCCCTGTGTGCCGTGTCCGGCCAGAAGCAGGTGCTGCTCTACGACACCCGATCGTTGGAACTCGTCGGAGTGCTGCCCTATCCGGAGGGCATCGCGCACATGCTGGGCTTCAGCCGCAACGGCAGCCTGTTGCTGGCCGGGGGTGGCCGCGGGGCCGCCAACGGCAAGGTGGTGGTTTGGGACGTGAAGAGCGGAAAACGGGTGATAGAGGTCGGCGAGGAATTCGACACCGTCCTCGGTGCCGACATCAGTTCCGACCACAAGTTGATCGCATTGGGAAGTTCCGGCAAGGCTCTCCGTGTCTTTTCGACCGCAACGGGTGAGTTGATGTGGGAGGTGCCCAAGAAGCATACCAACTGGATCTACTGTGCGGCCTTCAGTCCTGACGGTGTGCTGGTGGCCAGTTCCGACCGCAACGGCGGACTGTTTGTCTGGGAAGCCGAGACCGGGCGGGTTTACCAGGACCTGCGTGGCCACGGCGGCGCCATCACGGGACTCAGTTGGCGGTCGGATTCAAATATCCTGGCCTCCTGTGGCCAGGACGGCACGATCCGGTTGTGGGAAATGGAGAATGGTGGCCAGGTCAAGAGCTGGGGTGCGCATGGGGGCGGGACGTTCATGGTCGAGTTCTGCCACGACGGCAACCTTGTTTCGATCGGTCGCGACAAGGTCCCCAAGCTGTTCAAGCAGGACGGTGGCCAGATTCGTGCCTTCGCGGCGCTGCCGGATCTCGGGCTCGAGGTGACCTACTGCGATGAGACCAAGCGGGTCATCGCCGGTGACTACTCGGGCGTGGTCCGCGTTTTCAATGCTGCCGATGGCAAGGTCATCGGCGATCTGTCTGCCAATCCCGCCACTCTTGATCAGCGGCTCGTTGTTGCGACCAAGCGGGTTGCGACGACCAAGACCGAAAATGACAAGCAGCAGGCGGCGTTGAAAGCGGCCCAGGCCGCGGCCAACAAGGTCAAGGCCGATCTCGATGCGGCCAACAAGTCGATTTCGACCCTGCAGGCCAAGGAGAAGACTCTCGCGGCCAACATGAAGACCTACCAGGGACAGATCAAGACGTTCACGGCCGAACAGGTTGCAGCGGCCAAGACCGTCGCCGCCTTGGCTCCGGTCGTGCCGTTGTTGAAGGAGACCCTGGACAAGGCCAAGGCGACCTCCGAGAAAGCCAAGGGGGACAAGGAACTGGCCACGATCGCCGCCAATCTCAAGGCCGTCTTCGACAAGCGGAACGGCACGCTGGTGGCAGCCAGGAAGACCAATGTCGAGAAGACCAAGGCGGTGGCCAAGAGCAAGGCCGACCTGGCCAATGCCCAGAAGGAAGACAAGACCACCAAGGCGGGCGTGGTGGCGATGAAGAAACGGGCCGAGGCGCTGACGAAGGCGATGAAGCCGGCCGGGGAAAAACTGGCCGCCGCGAAGAAGGCCGGCGGCGTCGCCGTCGCCACCTTCACAGCCGCCGGCAAGGCCGTCGAGCGGTGGAAGGACGAGATCGAGTTCGTCAAGGTGCTTGACGTCTTCGAGGCCAAGGACGTCGCCTACAACACTGCCGCTGATGCCCAGGCCCAGGCCGAGGGAGAACTGGGGTTGCTGAAGAAGGGACTCGACCAGCGGAACACCAACGCGGCCGAAGCCGACAAGCAGTACAAGGCGGCGGTGGGCGAGGTCACCAAGGCGACCAAGGGCGTGGCCGATGCCCAGAAAGCCCATGCCGACGCCACCAACAGGGTCACCGCACTGGGCAAGGCCATCCCGCTGCTGAAGGAGGCCGCCGACAAGGCCGCTGCAGCGGCCAAGGCCAGTGGTGACAAGGAACTGGCTGCCGTTGCGACCAGCCTCAAGGGTGTCCACGCCAAGAAGGTCAAGGCGCTGGCTGACGACAAGAAGGTTGTCGTGGCCCGCAAGACCGACCTCGACAAGGCCAAGACCGTGCTGGCGGCCATGCAGAAGGCCGCACAGGCCAAGCAGGCTGCCCTGACGGCAGCCCAGAAGCGCGTGGCCGACCAGGTCGCGGCGATCAAGCCGGCCGAGGTGAAGGCGGCCACGGCCAAGAAGGCCACCGACACCGCCAAGATCCAGCGCGATGCGATCCAGAAGCAGGTCGACGTCTTCAAGGACAAGACCGCCAAGGCACGTGCTGCCGACCAGCCCAAGACGGCCAAGGCTGGCTAGCTACAACTGGCGGTGAGGACGAGATGCCCACCCGGATTCTCAGCATCTCGGGCCTCCGCGGAATTGTCGGTGACGGGCTTGAACCCGGGTTCGTTTCGAGGTTCGCCCGAGCGGTGGGCCGATTGACCAACGGCGGCACGATCGTCGTTTCCCGCGACGGACGGGACAGCGGGATGATGGTCCGTGAAGCCGTGCTGGCGGGACTGGCGGCAGAGGGGTGTCACGTGCTCGATGCCGGGATCGCCGCCACGCCCACCTGCGGGTTACTGGTCCGACGACTCGATGCCGCTGCCGGATTGCAGATCACCGCCAGCCACAACCCGGCCGGGTGGAACGGGCTGAAGCCATTCGATGCGGCCGGACGCGTGTTCAATGCGGAGATCGGAACGAAGCTGATCGAGGTGATCTCGTTTCTGGAAGACGAGCCGCTGAGAGAGGCGGGCGGAGTGGTGGAGACGATCGACAGCCCCGGATCGGATCACCGGGATGCGGTGATGGAAATCGTCGATGTCCAGGCGATCCGTGTCCGGCGTCCCAGGGTCGTGCTGGACTGCAACCACGGTTCGGGGGCTGCGCTGGGACCGGAATTGCTCGAGGCACTCGGTTGCGAGGTCACCGTGTTGGGTGGGACCCCGGATGGTGATTTTGCACATATGCCCGAACCGCTTGAAGAGCACCTCGGTGGACTGTGCCAGGCCGTTCTCGACCAGGATGCCGACGTGGGGTTCGCACAGGATCCGGATGCGGACCGATTGGCGATTGTCGATCAGTCCGGACGGTATGTCGGCGAGGAATTGACGATGGCGCTGTCCGCCGACCGGGTGCTGTCCGTTCGGCCCGGTCCGGTCGTCGTCAACGGATCGAGCAGTCGGGTGACGGCCGACATCGTCGCGAGGCACCCGGGAAGTTCGTTTCACCGGTCCCACGTCGGTGAGGCGAACGTCGTGGCAATGATGGACGACGTGGGAGCGGTCTTGGGGGGTGAGGGAAACGGCGGGGTCATCGATCCGCGGGTGGGAGATATCCGGGACAGTTTCGTCGGCATGGCACTGGTGCTCGAGGGGCTGGCAACGGATGGCCGCAGCCTTTCGGAGTGGGTCGACGGTTTTCCGGTGTACGAGATCGTCAAGCGGAAGGTCCCCTGCCCTGCCGATCGTGTGCCGGCGGCGGTCGAGGCCTTGCGGAGGGCTTTCGACGACGCGACGGTCACCGAGGGTGATGGCCTGAGGCTCGATTGGGAGGATCGCTGGGTGCAGGTCCGCGGCAGCAACACCGAACCGATTGTGCGGGTGATCTCGGAGGCTCCCGATGCGGCCGTGGCTCACCGGCTTTGCGATTCGGTCGTCGAACGGGTCCAGGAGGCTCTGTAGCCGGCTACAGCGTCTTCAGGAACTCGAGCACGGCGCGTTTCTCGGGTTCGGTCAGCCTGTCGGGGAACAGGTGCCCCGCAGCACTCTTGCCGCGCTTGGAGGTGTCGAAGTACCGCCGCCTCGTGCGGACTGTCTTGACCGAAGCCGGCACCGAGTCGAATGTCTCGATGGCCATTCCGACCCGTTTGTGATCGAACGAATCGGACGTCCGTTTCCAGACCGCCGGCCGCTCTTTCGGGTGCAGCATGTGCCACAGTGTCGGCACCGAGCCGTTGTGGAGATACGGTGCCGTGGCCCAGATGCCATCCAGGGGTGGGGCGAGGTAACCGACGGGCTTCACGACGACCGGGTCCTTTCCGTAGCGGCTTAGCCAGCCGGTTTCCATCCAACGTCGATGATCGACCGTCAACGCGTTGAGCCGGACCGGATCGGTTCCGATGGTCTCGATGGCAACGACCCGCTGGGGGTACTTTCGCCTGTCTCCGTAGCTGCCGTGGCACGACGCGCAGTTCTTGCCGAAGATCTCTCGACCCGTCGCAGCCAGGCTGCGGTCGATGCTGCCCGTGTATTTCGGTGGCCTGAGCGAGTCGATCCAGGCCAGGATGTCGCGGAAGGCCGGTTCCCAGGACTCCAGTGTTTTGGGGCTGGTTGAAGGCAGCAGCATGAACTGCATCAGCACGCGGTGGTTCTTGGGCGCGAATGCGTCACAGTAGAGAGCTGTCTTGTGTCGCACGTTCCACAGTGGCGGGGCATCCATGTCGTGGTGCATCAGCTTCGGAGGCCGCCGGTCAAGGTGGACGACCATGTCCTTGTCGCGGTAGTTGCCCAGGACGATTCCGAAGACGACCGAGTTGGTCGTGCCGCGGGTGGTGGAGAGCGGGAGGGTGATCGAGACGATGTCGAGATGGGACAGCGGCTTGAACATCTTGATCTTGGTACGACGGACATCCTCGACCAGGGTCTGCAGGTCCAGGTGCGTGTTGGGCAGTCCGAGGATCACTCGGCCCCCGATCCTGCCGGCGTGGCAGGTCAGGCAGTTCATGGCCCAGCCACCGGCCGCCACCGGGACATGCCCCAGTGCGGGGACCGTCGTGGGGTCCTTGGCGTCGGGGTCGGGCATCAGGCCGTAGTGGTCCAGTGTCATCCGTCGCCGCGTCGCCAGGTTGGCATCTGCGGCCCGGTTGCGGTCGGGTGCCGGCCAGTTGGTCCACAGCCTGTCGAAGACGACCTGGTCGAAGTCGGCCGGCAGGTAGGGCCGGGTGCGGAGCCAGCGGTAGCCTCGCGCGGCTGCGTCTTCGGCCCGGGTCGAAGAAGCGGCGGCCAGGATCACGAGCCAGCTGATGAGAAGGGAGATACGGATCATGGTCATTTCAGGGCATCGGACAACGCATCGGGGTCGTAGACACATCCACCCCATGTACCGCCGCTGAGTTGCTGTAATAACGCCCAAAGCCGGGTTTCGGGTGGCAGATCGGGGTCGGCGGCCAGATCGGGGCGAGGATCTCGCGCCGCCAGTCGCTGCCGTCCGTCCTGGGCGTCGAATCGTTCCTCGCCCTCTCCGACCAGGTCGATCTGGCCTTCGAGATGAATGGTGTCGACGGCGATCTGAATGGTGTCTCCGTCGACCAGCTTGCCGATCGGTCCCCCGGCGAGGGCCTCGGGACCGACATGTCCGATGCAGGCCCCGGTCGAGACTCCCGAAAACCGGGCGTCGGTAATAACGGCCACGTGCTTGCCGAAGTCAAGATACCGAAGGGCGGCGGTGATCTGGTAGGTCTCCTCCATCCCCGCCCCCAGCGGTCCACGGCAGATCAGCACGACGATGTCGCCGGATTGGATTGGCTGGTCGGTCTGTCCCTTGATGGCGGCAATCGCATCACGTTCGGTCGTGAAGACCCTGGCGGGCCCGGTCATGCGGAACACCCCGTCGTCGTCGACCACGTCGGGGTCGATCGCTGTGCTCTTGATCACCGAACCTTCCGGCGCCAGGTTGCCGACCGGAAATGTCATCGTGCTGGTCAGTCCCCGCTGGCGGGCGGTGACAGGGTCGATGATCACGTCATCGGGATCGACGCCGTCGCGGCTGGTCAGCAATTCCCGGAGTCGAGAGCGGCGATCGGACTGTTCCCACCACTCGAGCGATTCTCCCAGTGAGTGCCCGGTGACGGTCATCACGTCCAGGTGCAGCAGTTCCAGTTCTCTGAGGTGCAGCATCAGTTCGGGCACGCCGCCGGCCAGGAAGAACTGGACGGTGGGGTGTCCGACGGGGCCGTTGGGCAGCACGTCGACCAGGCGTGGAACCTGTTGGTTGATCCGGTTCCAGTCGTCGACGGTGGGTCGTGTTCGTCCGGCGGCGAACGCGATCGCAGGCAGGTGCAGAAGCAGGTTCGTCGAACCGCCGCAGGCGGCGTGGAGCACCATGGCGTTTTCTATCGCCTGGTCGCTGAGAATGTCGGCGACGCTGATGCGAGCGGCGGACAACTCGACCAGTGCCCGGGCGCTGCGGACGGCGTTGTCGAGCCAGATGGGTTGTCCGGAGGGTGCCAGTGCGGAGTGGGGCAGGCACAGGCCGAGAGCTTCGGCGACGACCTGCGCTGTGCCTGCGGTTCCCAGAAACTGGCAGCCGCCGCCCGGAGATGCACACGCGCGGCAACCCACATCGGCGGCGTATTCGAGCGTGATTTCGTCGTGGGCAAACCGGGCGCCGATCGATTGCACCTTGCCGGCGTCCTCCCCGTCGTCGACCGGAAGGGTGACGCCGCCGGGAACGATGATCGTGGGCAGCTTGTGATGAGAGGCCAGGGCGATCATCATCGCCGGCAGCCCCTTGTCGCAGGTGGCCACCCCCAGTACGCCACGACGTGTGGGCAGCGAGCGGATCAGGCGGTTGAGCACCATCGCGGCATCGTTGCGGTAGGGCAGGCTGTCCATCATTGCCGTGGTGCCCTGGGACCGACCGTCGCAGGGATCGCTGACGAACGCCGCGAACGGGATCGACTCGTTTCGGTCGAATTCGCGGGCTGCTGCCTGCATCAGCAGGCCGACTTCCCAGTGGCCGGTGTGGTACCCCAGGGCGATCGGCCGTCCATCCTCGGCACGGATGCCACCCTGGGTGCTCAGCAGCAGGTACTGCGGCCGGGTCAATTGATCGGGGGTCCAGCCCATCCCGGCATCCTGGGTCATGCCGAAGATATCACCGCTGGGACGGTCACGGAGCATCTCGGGTGTCAACGGAAGCGAACCGGTTGGCCCGGATGCGGACGTGTGGATGTCGAACAGGTCGTGTTGGTCGGTGTCGAGTAGTGCAGCGAGTGACATGGCCATCAGGCAGATCTCCCATCGGTAATGATGAACGGGAACAGCCTCGCGATGGCGTCCTCGTCGAGCGGCGCACCGTATTCGCAGCCCTCGAACGCTTCGATCCACTTCATCGCCCCGCCCCGTTCTTCTCCGTACTGACGGACCAGCAACTCTCGGTGACGATCGGCCCGGCCGCCGATCCACTGTTGGTACTTTTCGGTGGCGTAGGCATGCCGCCCGGCCTCGTCTTCAGGCACGGTGTCCTCGGGCCACATGTTGTGGGGCAGCCATTCGAAGAACTGGCTGATGTGGCAGCAGAGCATCTCGACGATCCGGTCGATCACCGGTTCGACATCGACGGCGACAGTGGGCGAGAAGGGATAGGGTCGAGTGAAGTCGTCGGGCAGGTAGGCGATCACCGGGTTGTGAGTCAGGGCGGGTGTGTCGGAGGCGACCGCCGGCACGGTGACCATGTAGGCGGCATCGCAGACCAGGGTCCCGGTGTAGCGATGGTCGGGATGGTAGTCGTTGGGTCGATGGGTCAGTACCAGGTCCGGCGCCTCGCGACGGATCAGCCGAATCAGATCGGTGCGGTTTTCCAGCGTCGCCTCGAGGCCGCCGTCAGGGTGATCCAGGACCAGGTAGGGTATGCCCATGGTGGCGCCGGCCGCCAGGGCCTCCTTGCGGCGGATCTCGGCCAGGCGGTCCCCCGGAATCTCGTGGTGGCCCGAGCGGCCGTCGGTCATGCTCACGAAGGTGACCGAGTGTCCCAGCGCTCGCCAGAGAGCGGCTGATCCGCCGGCCGAGAGGTCGCAGTCGTCGGGGTGGGCTCCGATGACCAGGATCTTCAATGGGGTGCTCATGGTGAGATGATCGCGTTCGGGCCTTGAGGGAGAACTTCACTTTTAACACCGTCGGCGGGCTTTCTCAAACTAGTTCGGTTTCTGGGCGGCAGCACCGTGCGTATAATTGGCGGCAGGACGACTCGGGAAGGTCTCTCAACCGAACAGGAACACCATGTCGCAGGGAGCGGTGATTGATTCGATTGGCGTCGACGAGGATCCGCTGGATCTGATGGACGAGATCGATGCGCTGAAACGGGACCGGGATGTCACGATCCTGGCGCATTATTACGTCGACGGAGAGATCCAGGACGTGGCCGACTTCACCGGCGACAGCCTGAAGCTGGCTCGGGATGCGACTCGGGTCGAGACATCGACGATTCTCTTCAGCGGTGTTCATTTCATGGCCGAAACGGCCAAGATGCTCAATCCCGACAAGACCGTGCTGCTGCCCGACCTGCAGGCAGGGTGTTCACTGGCCGAGAGTTGCACGGCCCAGGTACTGGAGGCACGTCAGCAGGAACTGCGGGCCGCCGGTCATGATTTTCAGACCGTCGCCTATATCAACACGTCCGCGGCGGTCAAGTCGCTGTGTGACTGGATCGTCACGAGCGGGAATGCCCGCGAGGTGATTGAAGAGCGAGTGCCGGGGGACAAGGAGATCCTGTTCGTACCCGATCAGCACCTCGGTCGGTACCTGCAGGAGGTGACCGGTCGCGAGATGATCCTGTGGCCCGGATCGTGCATGGTGCACGAGGTCTTCAGCCTGCAGGACCTGAACCGGGCTCGGCGAAACAACCCCGAAGCGGTGGTGATCTCGCATCCCGAGTGCCCACACAACATTCTCGAGGTCAGCGATTTCATCGGTGGGACCGAGGCCATGCGGCGGGAGGTGGTTTCGGTGGAGACGCCGACGACTTTCCTGGTGGCGACCGAAGCGAACATGATTTATGCCCTCGAGCAGTCGGCTCCGCATCACACGTTTGTGCCGGTACCGGGAATCCTGGCCTCGACCGGCGAGACCTGCGCCTGCAACCGCTGTCCGCACATGGCGTTGAACACGCTGTCAGCGGTTCGGGACTGTTTGCGGGACGGCACGCCGGAGATCACCTGGCAGCCGTGTTTCGAATCGGCTCGCGATGTGGTCGCACGCAGTCTGCTCAACTGACCGGCACAACCGCTACCACGTGCCGGACGGACGCGGTTCACTTGTCGCGATCGTACGGGGTTGCCCAATCCGCTGTGCCCGCGGCGGTGGTACGACTGGTTACCTGACGGAATCTCGAGGGGACCGGGACTCGCCAGGCCGATATTCGACTACGGTGGCGCCCGCTCACAGGTGCAGGTCGAACGGCGTCGCCAAGGTCGTGAGTTGAGGATAGACATCATGATGTGCGGAGTCCGTCCGGGACGGGGACGGCGTTGGGTCGTCTCGTGCGCCGGAGTCCTGTTTGCTTACTTGTCGGTCTTGTCATGCAACGGAAATCCGGCCCTGGCCGCCGAGAAGTCGGCCAAGGCTGCTCCGGTCAATTTCTGGATCATCAGTTCCCGCAGTTGCCCACTGGGAACCAAGGTCGTCCAGGGTGCTGGTTTTGATTACCTGCGTTATGACCGGGACGGAACTCCGTCGTGGGGCGACGAGAAGCAGTTCCACAAGTCGCTGGTCGAGAGTGCTCCGATCTGCGTGTCGGTGCATGGAAGTTTCGTCGATTGGGGCGACGTGGCCACAGACGGCCTGCTGACGGCCAAGTGGTTGCGAGATGCCGCACCCGGACGCCCACTCAACGTGGTCGTCTTTTCGTGGAAAAGCACCGGTCCGTTCACGGTAACCAGCTTTCCGCTGATGTTCTCGGCTCTGCCACAGATCGATGCCGAATTGCTGGGACGCCGCAGTGCGTTCATCGGCCTGTACCTGGGTCGGTTGATCGCCGACCTGCCGACGCGTCACCCGGTGACGCTGATCGGGCACAGCCACGGTTGCCGCACGGTGTCGTCGGCACTTCACGTGTTGGGCGGCGGGCAGGTCCAGGGATATATCCTGGCAGACCGTCCGAAGCACACGCGACGGATCCGCGCCATTTTTGCTGCTGCCGCGATGGATCACCACTGGTTGAACCCCGATCAGCGGTATGGCCGTGCGATCGACGTGGCCGAGACGATCCTCAACCTCAGGAATCACCGCGACACGGTGCTGAAGATCTACCCGCTGCGTCATCCGCTCTCGAACAAGGCCCTGGCCAACGTCGGTTTCACTGCCCAGGACCGGGTCGTGATGGGACGGCGTTCAAAGCGGGTGCAGGAACTCGACGTCAGTGGCGTTGTTGGTTCCAGCCACGGTTGGCCGGCCTACTACGCGCGTCCGGAGATCGCCCGCTTGTTGGTTAAGCACGTCTACTTTCTGCCGGCCAAGTCGGGAACCAAGTCGTCGACCAAGGATAAGGCGATCGAAACGCGGATTCGCTAGGATGCGAGAGCGAGACCTCGCTCCATCTTCCGGTGAGCCCTCCCGATGACGACTCCGCCCCCCCCTGCTCCATCCGGTTCGGATGGAGCAGGTGTCTACGACCGTCTCCGAAGCTACCAGTGGAATTACGACCATCCGCCCGAGTCGGTCGAAGTGCCGCTGGAACCGATGGATGGGAAATGGACCTTTTGTGGGCGGGAGGTGGGTTCGCCCCTGGGAATGCCGGCTGGTCCACTGCTCAACGGACAGTGGATTCTTTATTACGCCGCGCTGGGCTTTGACGTCCTGACCTACAAGACCGTCCGCAGCAGCCAGCGGGCGTGCTACGACCTGCCGAACCTGCAGCCGGTCGAAACCGGTCCTTTGCAGGGGCACGAGACCGAGGTGCCCGGCTGTGAGCCGATGGAAGGCAGCTGGGCGGTGTCTTTCGGCATGCCGTCACAGGAGCCGGATTCGTGGCGGCGTGATATCGAATGGACGCGCGAGCACCTGCCGGACGAAAAACTGCTGAGCGTGTCGGTGGTGGCGACGATCCAGCCCGGATGGACGATCGACGACACGGCCGATGACTATGCAAGGTGTGCTCAGTGGGCGGCCGAGAGCGGGGCGGATTGCGTCGAGACGAACTTCAGTTGCCCGAATGTCAGCACCGCCGACGGCCAGTTGTACCAGGTGCCCGACGACGCAGCGGTTGTCGCTCAACGGGTCCGCGAAGCGCTGGGACGGACCCCTTACGTTATCAAGATCGGCCATATGCCCGAGGCGGATCGTGCCCGCGAGTTGCTGCGGGCGATCACTCCCCACATCGACGGCATCGCCATGACCAACAGCGTGGCCACGACGGTGCGGATGCCCGATGGAGAGATGCTCTTTGACGGTCTCCCGCGAGGGATCTGCGGGAAAGCCACCCGCGAGGCGTCTCTGGAACAGACCCGTCTCTTTGCCAACCTGGTTCGCGAAGAGGAGATGGGCGTGTCGCTGGTCGGAGTCGGCGGCGCGTCGACGGCCACCGACGTCGCTGCCTATCTCGAGGCGGGCGCCGAGTCGGTTCATATCGCCACAGCGGCCATGGTCAACCCGTTGACGGCTCAGCAGATACGCCGGGATTGGGATCGAACGGAGTAGGGCTCGCGGTGTGCGACTGCTCAACAGAATCAATTGATTCACCTCGCCGAATTGTCGATAATCAAGTCCCAAGGATGTTCAGGAGGGAGTAACCGTTGATCCGTCTGCTTGGCAACCCGAAGACTCTGTGTACGGGCCTGTCGCGTCGTGATCTGCTGCACATCGGTGGGCTGGGTGCCTTCGGTGTCGGCCTGGCCGACGTCCTGGAACACGAGCGTCTGCAGGCTGCCGAAGCGTCCGACGCGGCCCGGTTTGGCCAGGCGAAATCGTGCATCCTGATCTACAAGTACGGTTCACCGCCGCAGCACGAGACGTACGATCCCAAGCCCGATGCCCCGTCGGAGATCCAGGGTGAGATGCGGGCGATCCCGACGAGCGTGCCGGGGATCGCAATCGGTGAGGGTCTGCCGAAGATCGCCGCGATTGCCGATCGATTGACGTTCGTCCGCTCGCTGACACATCCCTTCCCGCTGCATGGCACGGTCTACGCGACGACGGGCATTCCGAATGTCGACACGAAGATCGAGGCCAAGCCCCGTGACAAGCGGCAATGGCCGTTCATCGGTTCGATCGTCGATTACCTCGACGAGCGCCGCACCGGCAACTCGGCCCCGGCGATGCCCCGCAACATCGCGATGCCGTTCATGATGGGCTCCAAGAACGAGTATCCTCCGCTGGCCGGTCCCTACGGTGCGTTCCTGGGGACGCGGTACGATCCGGTTTACACCGACTTCATGGCGAAGGGGACGCGGGTCGCTCCGGCCGTTCGGCCGGGTAAGGCGTTTCACGATCCGCAGCTCAGCATCCGCCCGACCGACAGGCTGCAACTTGCCGGCACCGGCACACGGCACGCCGATGTGTCGTCACGCCGCTTCGACCTGCGCCGCAGTTTGCTCTCGCAGTTCGACCAGGCACGTCGCTGGCTCGACGAGTCCGAACGGGTGAACACCTATTCGGGTCAGCAGCAGTTGGCCTACTCGCTGCTGGCGACCGGCGACCTTCACCAGGCTCTCGACTACACGCGCGAGCCCGAGGCGGTTCGCGATCGTTACGGGATGTCGCTGTTTGGCCAGTCCTGCCTCGCGGCGAGGCGGTTGATCCAGGCAGGCGGGCGGTTTGTCACGGTCATCTGGGATGCCTTTGGCCTGAACGCCGGCAGTTGGGACACGCACCACAACCACTACGGACGGCTGAAGAACTTCCTGTTGCCGGTTTTTGACCAGGCCTTCACCGCCCTGCTGCTGGACCTCGAAGAGCGAGGGATGCTCGACGAGACGCTTGTCCTGGTCATCAGCGAACATGGCCGGACGCCGAAGATCGATTCCAAGCCTGCCGGAGCGGGTCGACATCACTGGTCGCGGGTCTATTCACAGGTCTATGCCGGTGGCGGCATGGGTCGCGGACTGGCCGTCGGGCGAAGCGACCGCCAGGGGGGGGATGTGGCTGCGAATCCGATCTCACCGAAAGACATCCTTGCAACGGCCTTTCACCTGTTGGGGATTGACCCCGAGACGACCGTTCCGAACGCGGTCGGTCAGCCGATGCCGCTGACCGGCACCGGTCGACTGCGATCGGAACTTTTGGCTGGATGATCCGGCTGGACGGGTCGATGGCCGCGGGCGGATGTGAGCTGCCGGTGGGCCGACTTCGGTGACGCGGGTCACCGTTGCTTGGTTGCAGTGCCGCTGCCGACAGATGCCGCAAGAAAGGGGCTTGTTCACTCCAATGGACGACTTGGCCCGTAGCTTTCCTGAGCAGTTGATTCACGACGGCACGCTGAAGTCATTCAGTTGGGGGTTTGTCGTCGCGTCTGTCACCGCGGCCTTCCTCCAGGAGTTGGTCCTCGATGTAAAAATCAAGGGGAACTCAAGAACCGTCATCTGCACGTCGTCGTGTCCGCTTTGGGGATGGGGGGGCCGCCTATGGTCTGTTTGTGAGTCCATTTGGAGAGCGGTTTATCGTCGTTGGACTCGCAGGCGTGTTCTGGATTCTGTTCGAGATCAAGAAACGACGTCGTGGCAGCAAACGGTGACAAGAGGATTCGTGATGCGGGCGACTTCTTGACGATACGGGCAAAGACGCGTATCTCGTCGACACTGGCGGCCCCGGTCCGGGCGGTGGCGGATGTGGTGTTGAGTCGCGTGAACGGCAATCTGGTACGGTGTGGGTTCACACTCCCGGCCGACGCGAGCGTCCATGAGAGCCTGTTGCCTGTTCCTGGCCCTGTTTCTGACGACCCTGTCGGCTGACGCGGCGGATCGGCCCAATGTCGTCTTTGTTCTGGCTGATGATCTCGGATGGCGGGAACTGGGCTGCTATGGCAACGGGTTCAACCAGACACGACACCTGGATCGGCTGGCACGAGACGGCATGCGGTTCACCCAGGCCTACGCCGCGGCCCCGGTCTGCTCCCCTTACCGGGCGGCTTTGCTGACCGGCCAATATCCGGCGCGGATCGGTATTCTCGACTACTTACGTCCCAATTCCGCCAATGCACTCTCGACGCGGCACGTCACGCTGCCCGAGGCACTGGGTCGGCGCGGGTACGCCACGGGCATGATCGGCAAGTGGCACCTGACCGGGTATGCGTTTCACGGGGCCGAGCACGAGATCAAGCCTCGCGTGCACGGCTTCGCCTGGGACTTTGCCCGTGAGGTGAAAGGTGTCGGGAACGGAGCGAACTTCTGGCCGTATGTCTTTCGGAAACAACCGATCCGCTGGATCGATATTCCGGAAAACCGACTGGGGAAGACCGAGTTCCTGGTCGATCGTATGAACCACGAGGCCGTCGACTTCATCGAACGGAACAAGGACCGGCCGTTCTTTCTCTACCTCAGCCATTACGCCCCACACTCGATACTCAACGGCAAGCCGGAGCTGGTGGAGAAGTACCGCCGGAAACACCGACCGGGCAAGAGCACCCGCCAACGATGTTACCTCTGCCAGGACCACGGACATCCGGGCGATGCGCTGAATCACTGGGCCGGTGATCACAATCCGCACCTGGCCGCGATGCTCGAGAGTATCGATGACGGGATCGGGATGATCCGGGACAGGTTGGAGAAGCTGGGCCTGTCGGAGAAGACGATCTTCGTCTTTACCAGCGACAACGGAGGGGAAACCAACGTCACCTCCAACGCTCCATTACGCGGCGGCAAGAGCGAGCTGTATGAGGGTGGGTTGCGGGTGCCGCTGATCGTGCACTGGCCCGGCCAGGTCCCGGCGGGCGCGGTCTCGGACAAACCGACCGTCAACGTGGACTTTTATCCGACACTGCTCGAAGCGGCAGGTGTCGAACGGGATCCGACACACGTCGTCGATGGCCGATCGACACTGCCCACCTGGAAAGGGAGCACGGCCACGACGAAAGACCGCGAGTTGTACTGGCACTACCCGCTGGACCGGCCGCATTTCCTCGGCGGCCGATCGGCCGGTGCGATTCGCGACGGAGACTGGAAGCTGATCGAGTTCTTCGACACGGGAAAAGTCGAGTTGTACTCTCTCTCGGCCGATCCTTCCGAGCGTCATGATCGGTCGGCCGAGCACCCCGAGCTTGTCCGCAGTCTCAAGGCCAAACTGGTCGCCTGGCGAAATTCGGTGGGTGCTCGCCGTCCCTCGCCGCCGTTGCTCGCCGAAACCCGTCAGCTTCGCTTCGCCGACCACTTCTCTCCTGGACAGGTCAGTTCGCGCTGGGCCTTTTCCGGAGACTGGTCGGTCGAGGAAGGAGTTCTGCGGCGGGGAAAAACCGCCAAACGGACCACCCGTATCTTCCTGAAGCAGGCGGAGTACCGGGACGCGGTGATCCGTTTTGACTTCCAGTTTCGCCAGTCACGTGACATTCGCCTCGTGACCGGCGGCAACGGTTCCTACAACGCCGTGGTCCATATCCGACGTGACCACTTCTATGTTCAGACGGCCCTCGACAAGAGCGGACCGTATTTCCCGTATCGACACGGCGAGTGCGCTTACATGTTCCAGCCGAACCGCTGGTACACGATGACCGTCGAGTTCGTCGGAGATCAACTGGTCGCTCACGTCGATCGAGATCACCTGGCGTACGCCCAGCATCCGATCCTGGACAAACAACGCCGTTACCTGGCCCTTCAGGTGGACCAGTTTCCTGCCGCTTTCGATAATTTCCAGGTCCTGTCCGCGTCGAAACATCGCAACCAGGCCGCGAACCTGGAACACATCCAGGCGGTCTCGGACAAGTACCCGGTCAAGAAGACCTTCGAGGAACAACTTGCGATCCAGAAGAGAAATGCCCACGAGCGTCTCTACCGTGGTGATGCGGACTATCGCAGGCTGGTCAAACAGGTCGATGCTCTCGATGCACGGAACAAGCTGAGTTATCCAGACGTGTTCCGGTCGCACAAGGAATTCCGGAAGGAGATCGCTGCGTCACGCAAGAAACTGCACGCCGAGGATCCCGGGTACAAGGCCCTGCTGTTTGCGACTTTTCGTTCACGTCGTGCGATCGACGCGTTCGTGATCGCCAAGAAGCCCGTGGTTGCGGATCTTCCCGACAGCCGACGCTTGCGGGAGATCGAATTGCTGAAGCGACAGTTCCAGAAGGACAAAGGGTACCTGGAACTCGTTGCCCGGCGTGATGCCGCCCAGCAGAAACTGGAGCGGAGCTATCCGAAGCTCTTCCTGACGAACCAGCAGATCACAGAGTTTCGTCGGACCCGTCGGCAGGCGTTGCAGAACGATGCGACGTTCAAGAAACACGTCAATCAGCGTGCGGCCGCCTGGCGGGCAAAGCAGGCTTACCTGTTCGAACACGACAAGCAACTGGCCGAACTGCAGCGACGTGCGACCGATGGGGGCAACCGCTGATTGGCCGTCCGAGCGCAAAAAGCCAGCCAACCGGCTGAAACAGCAGGTTGGCTGGCTTTGTTTGGCGAGTACCCCCTAGGGGATTTGAACCCCTGTCTCAGGACTGAGAATCCTGCATCCTAGGCCAACTAGACGAAGGGGGCGGAGGGTGTCCCTGAGGACGAAGCCGTTGTAATCGAGTGATCGCGGATCTGTCAACCCGCGCGGCGAGAGCCCCAAACCCGCTACTCGGTCGACGACGGATCGTCTGCAGAGACCGGGCCGTCGTACTCGGCGGTGACTGTTGTCGAGAGGCCGCCCCGGGCGGTGAATTCGGCCACGATGGCCATCCAGCGAGGTGACGTCGCGGCGACCAGATCGTCGAGGATCCGGTTGGTGACGTCTTCGTAGAACGCCCCGTGGTTGCGGTACTGCTGCAGGTAGAGCTTCAACGACTTCAACTCGTAGCACGCCGCGTCGGCAATGTAGGAGATGGTCAGCGTGCCGAAGTCGGGCTGCCCGGTCTTGGGGCACATCGAGGTGAACTCGGGACAGGCCGTCTCGATGACGTAGTCGCGGTCGGGAAAAGGATTCTCGAACGTCTCGAGGATGTCGCCGGTCGGCTCGGTCATGGCGTGATGGAGCCAGGCAGTGTCGTCACCGCATCGGTGCGGACCAGGGGCTGCGTCAGCTGGTCACAGGCAAACTGCGTCTGCAGCAGGTGCTGGCCGGGAGTGGCCGCTCGAACGGTGATGACGATCGACTGGGCCGTTCCACCGGCGATTGTATCCTGGGCGGGAACAATGGCCAGGCTGCCCGACTTGTCGTTAGCGGCCCGTTTGCCGCCGGAAATCTTGATCAATTGCAGCGTGACGGGCAGGCTGATGTTCAGCCGACTCCGTGTCACGGGGGCGCTGCCGCCGTTGGACAGCCGGAAGGTGATGTCGAAATCCCGGCCGATGGCCGCCGGGGCCTGGATCCCCGAGATGTTCAAGTTGGGAGCGGAATAGCCGATCGTCTGAAGCGTCTTCGACGAGGTCGCCAGTGTCCGGGTTCCGACGGTCAGCCGAACCAGGCTGGCCAGTGTCTTTCCGGCCTGTCGTGGTCGAGCCGTGGTGGTGAATGTCGCCGTGCCGCCGGAGTTGATGGGGGCGACCGGCCAGGTGATGCGGCCGTTGACAGGGTCGAATCGTCCCCGGTCACTCGCGGAAATGAAATCGAATCCGGGAGCCAGGGTCTGTGTGAGGGTTGCCGTGGGTGAGGGGGTTCCGGTGTTGTTCGAGATGATGGTTTTCAGTGCCGTGGTAGTGCCGATGTTGACCCGGGCCGGCATTGTCTGTTCGATCGTCAACGTCTGCACGGCTCCGATCCGGATGATTTTCTCGCCGCTGGCCAGGACGGTCTTGCCCGATGCGAGAGTGGCACGGCTGATCGCCTCGCCGTTGAACTTGGCTTTCACCTGCAGGGTGATGATCTTGCTCTGTCCGGCTGCCAGTGCCGGCAACGGGTACTCGAGATCGGTGCCGGCGGGGTGATCCAGTTCCTTGGGAATCACGTTGCGGAGGACAACGCCGCTCTGGGGGAGTTGGGTGTGGTTGGTCAGCGTGAACTGCAGCGTGACGGTCTCACCGACGTCCGCCTGGGACGGGGCTGCGATGTCCAGCGTCAGGCCCGTCTGCGAGGCGACCGAACGAGGCGGCGTGCTGGTCGGACTGGTACCGGTAAACGACTTCGCTGAGATTGTCGGAGCGGTCCGTGGTGTGGTCTTCGGTGGGATTGTCGCAGCGTTGGACCGGTCGGGCGCGGTGCCGGTGATCCGGCTGACCGCGGCGGCCTGGGCGGCGAAGCGGACCGTGGCCGTGCTGCCGAGGTCTCCGGCGATCGTCGGGATCACGCGAACCATGATCTTGTGCTCTCCGCCAGGCGGCATCGTGCCGAGCGACCAGGTGAGCAGGCCGTTGGAGAGTTCAGCCTGAGGGACCGTGCCGGTCAGCCGGGCACCGTGAGGGATGGGATCCTCCAGGACGACGGCGTGGGCGGCGTTCGTGCCCGTGTTGCGGATCTTGATCGAATAGACCAGCGGCTCGCCGATCACGCCGCTGGCCGGAATCGTCTTGGTGATTTCCAACTGCGGTTGTTGCAGGCCGCGCGGGGCCTGTGGGTCGACGGTGGCAACGCCAATCAGCGGGTTGGACTTGGCGGCGGCCGGCTGGGCCGAGTCGGGAGTGTTGGTTGTCGGCACCTCGGGCAGTTCGCGGCCGGTCGGCGAATTGGGTGTGCTCGGAAAAGGATCACCGGGTGGCTGCTCGGTGACCGCAGATGGCTGGGACAGTTCGATGGCCCGGGGTCGTTCGCTCCGAGAGACGGGTGGAAGTGACGAAGACGGCGACTTGTCGGAGGACGCCGGCAGAATGGTCCGGGCGGGCGGGGGCGTGAGGGCCGCGGTGGGAATCGCCGTTGACGAGGGTGTTGTCGGGAAGGCTGCGGGTGGTTCGAGAACGGGCGGCGGTGGGAACGAATCGTCAGCGAGGTTCGAGAAGGGAACTGTCGGGACGACGGAATTCGCGGCGGTTGGTGGTGGGACGGTCACCAAGGGACGGGCGGTGGGGAATGCTGTGGGATCGGGCGTCAGCGGTCCGGGCGAAGTGGTGGGCGGGCCTTCGAAACTCGGAGCGGCCGCCGACAGCGTTGCTCCGGCCGGCGTCACAGTCGGCTCGGTCTGCAGCGAGGCAACTCCCTGGTCGGGCTCGAGCAGAGGAGCCGGTTCGCCCAGGTCGAGTTCGTCGTTGTCGGTGAGATCGGTCTCGCCTTCGACGTTGACGCCGGCCGTCAGGTTTTCGTCGAGGCTCCGCTGGACCTGGATCGCCACCAGAGCGCTCAGGGAAACGACAGCGAGAAGACTGGTGAAAATCGTGAGGCCACGGAGCATGGGAGTCCTTTCCCGAAACTGCCAGAGACGCATCAGCGGTCGAGGGGGATGCCTCGGGGACCGCTATCCAATCGGTTCCATCACAACGTGCGAACGGTAACACATGACCGGTTTGCCTCCTAGGCGACTTGGACCAAATTGGCTCGCCCGGACCAATTTGGTGACCGGGCCCCCGGAAGCGGTGTCAGTCGCCGGGAGTCGGTGGTTCGGTTTCGACATCGTGCCAGGTCATCGCCCTGTCCATCGGCTCGATTCTCAACATGACCGTGCCGTCCTGGAAGATCCGGACGGTTCCGTTGGATTCCGAAACGGCGATCGCCACGGCGGGAGTGGTCTTGGTGATGGCGGCGGCTGCCCAGTGTCGGGCACCCAGTCCCTTGGAGAGTGTCAGCCCACTGGCGGCAGCCCTGAGAATCCGGCCGCCCGACTGGACAACACCGTCGGAGGAGACGATGAAGGCCCCGTCGAGTTGGGCGATCTCTTTCACGCTTTCACGAACCCGGCGGATGTGGATATCGCGTTCCCGGCGGGGATATCCCTTGAACGGGTCGTGGACGCCCTCTTCTGAGAGCGGCAGAACCTTGCGATGGCTGCCGACGACGAACATCGTTCCCACCGGTTTTCCCTCGCGGCCCTCGCGACCGATCTCCACGGCGAGGTCGACGACCGAGCGGAGTGTCTCGAGCGGGACCTGGGTCTCGAGCCGCTGCAGGTCGCGTGAGGTCAGCTTGGCGAGGTGGTCACCGAGGTTGATGATCGAGAGCGAATCGATGGTGTCGCGTTCATAACCGGAATAGAGCGCCACGATCGTGTCGCCGCTTTCGAGGTGCTCGTCGGCGATCGCTTCGAGCAGGGCCTGGCTGACCTGGACCTGGCGGGTGTCCGAGGACGGGTCCAGCGGCACCAGGTCGACGTCGTCAGCGATGGCCGCCCGCTGCACGTCGGAGTTGTTGCTGGCGACCAGCAACTGGGCCGGGTGCAGTTGCTTGCGGATCTCGGCGAATTTGTAGGGCGAATCGGCCAGCATCACGACTGCCGCCGCCTTGGTCTCTTTCGCCAGCCGCTTCGATGCGACCAAGAGCCCCGCGACGGTGGGTGAGAGCGATTTGCGTTGCATGAAGTTGTCGAGTTCCGATCGTCGGCGGCTGTCGTCAACTCCAATACTAGGCGCAACCGCCGCCCGGTCAATCGCCTTCGGAGAGCACCAGCGAGTGCTTGGTTCGGGCTGTCATCAGCGTGTCGGCTCCGAAAGGGCCGACCAGTGTCCGGTCGATGTTGCTCGTCTTGGAGATCACCACTCCGCGGTCGATGTCGAGGATCACCTCGCCGGTGTCGATGAGCTGAATGAGTTGAGCCAGCAGGCGAGGGTCGGTGATGGGCGTGAGGCGGATCGTCTTCCAGGTGATCGTCGCCCGGTTCTTCTCGACTTTCTGCAGCGAGTAGATCTTCTTGAGCGTGATCCGATGCCGCTTACCCACCCGGTCGGAAGTCATCGCCTCGTGCGTTTCTTCCCACGTGGCGCCGATGTGGACCGGTCGATCGGGCAACGGGACCAGGAACCCGTGCTTCTGCAGCGATTTGGCCAGCGACTGATTCGAAGCACCGGGGTGCGCCTTCAACCAGGTCTTGCTGATCGAGAGCACGGCGAGCAGTTTTCCCGAAGTGGCACAGCGGCTGCGGGCGATCGGTCGGCCGATGGTCGCCAGCAGTGTCCGGAAATCGACCGGGCAGGAATCGGGGCTGTCGGAGCTGTCGATGGTGATGGCCGGCTGATCGCCCTGCTGGGCGTAAATCTTGATGTGATCGATGACCGTCTCGACCAGTCCCTGCCCGTCCTTGTCCACCGAAAGCACCCGGTAGTGCTTGCGGCTCTCGCGGTTGTTGAGGATCCGGACCGTCCTGTTGGCCTTCTGCAGGCGAATCGTGCTGTGAAAGTGGTCCTCGTAGTGGACCACCTGTTCGGCGGTGAACTTGAAGGCCAGGTGCCAGGTGGGCGCGTCGGCTGGCTGAGGAGCGTCGACAGCCGGCAGGCGGGCCGTCGAGAAGAACAGGATGACGGCCAGGCTACAGAATGTTCGTGCTTGGAGAGAGAGCATGACGTGCAAGCTCCGCGCGGACGAGGGCCGCGGGAGGCTAGCAGATCGTCGAGCGTGGTGGGAGAGGAAATGGGTGGAGAATCACCGTCCGCGTCCCCGAACCTGTCCGCTCCAGCCCAGCTTGTTTCTCAGGGCCGAGTAGTAGCTGTGGCCCGGGATCCTGACCAACTGGAAGGCCAGCTCGGACCGCACCACGTGAATCGCGTCTCCGGCGGCGAACGGGCGGCGGACCTGGCCGTCGACGACCAGTGTCACCCCCTCGGGCGCAGCGTCCATCGTGAGCGTGTATCGCCGATCGGCCCGGTCGACCAACGGCCGGTTGCTGAGCGTGTGAGGGTTCAGCGGGGTGACGACGAACGCCTGCAGGTCCTGTCGCAGAATCGGTCCGCCGGCCGAAAGACTGTGGGCGGTCGATCCGACCGGCGAACTGATGATCACGCCGTCGCCGCTGAAGGTGGTTACCTCCTCGCCGTCGATCTGCAGTTGCACGTCGAGCATCGTCAGGCTGGCGCCGGCAGACAGTGCCACCTCGTTGAGTCCGGTGATCGTCTCGGTGCGGCCATCCGACGATTCGTGATGGCACTCGAACATCAGGTGCTCGATGACCCGGTACTGCCTGTCCCGAATCGCCGCCAGGTTGTCGCGAAACTCATCCAGCGAGAGCTCGGCCAGGAAGCCGAGCCGTCCGAGGTTCACGCCGAGGATCGGCCGCTGGGTGGTGGCCAGTTGTCGGCAGGCACGCAGAATCGCTCCGTCTCCACCCAGCACCACCACCAGGTCGGCTTCCGGCGGGTTCTCACTCAGGTCCTCGGTCACCGCTGCGGAGACCACCTCGACCCCCTCCTCTTCGTCAAGAAACTCCGAGAGTTCCGCCCAGGCGTCCTGGACGCGAGGGCCCTGGTCCCGGGCGAAGACGATCAGTTTCAGGACGTTGTCTGCCATGAGAAGTCGCATTGTGGCGGCGTTGGGAAACTGAGGACAAATTGTCCACAATGCTCCCGGTGACGGCAACGGCATGCTGCCAACAGGAGCCGCGGTGAACTACTTCGCACATGGACTGCGTTTTGTTGACAGGCCGTTGTTCCTGGCCGGAACTGCGGTGCCCGACTGGCTGAGCGTCGTCGATCGGCGGATGCGGATGCGGCAGCGGCTGGTGGCTCCGTTTGCAGACGGCAGCGGATCGGTAGCGGCCGAGGTGGCTGAGGGAGTGCTGCAGCATCTCAACGACGACCAGTACTTCCACCGCTGCCGTGCGTTCGTGGAGATCTCGGGGACCCTGGCTGTCGAGTTTCGGGACCGACTGCCCGAGACGGGTGATTACCGACCGGGAGTGCTCGGACACATCACCAGTGAGCTGGTGCTCGACGGAGTCCTGATCGATCGTGATCCGTCGCGGCTCGAGCAGTACTACGACGCGCTGGGCCGGGCTGATGCCTCAGCCGTGCAGGAGGTCGTCAACGGCATGGCACGGGGCGGCCCGACCTCGATGCTGGTCGAGATGATCACGCAGTTTCGGCAGCGACGGTTCCTGCGTGACTACGTCGATCCCGAGCGATTGCTTTATCGCTTGAATCAGGTCATGCGGCGAATCAAACTGGCAACGCTCCCCGACGAGGTGCTGCCGGTGATCGAACGGGGACGCGAACTGGTCGAGCCGCGAGTCAGCGAGTTGCTGGGCTGGACTCCTCCCGAACCGGACAAGTTCTCCGGGCGGGCGGTTGAATCACCCGAGGAAAGGACCGAGCCATCATGAAGTACGGCATGAACCTGTTGTTGTGGGCCACCGCTGTCGACGAATCTCACGACGGGATTCTCGAACAGATCAAGGAGATCGGGTACGACGGAGTCGAGGTGCCGATTTTCGAACAGGACGCTGCGGCCTTCGAGCGACTGGGCGGGAAGTTGGACGAACTGGGTCTCGAACGGACCGCGGTCACGGTTTCGACTGACGACGCGAACCCGATTTCGCCGGAGGCAGAGATCCGGGCCGAGGCGGTTATCCGGCTCAAGGGGGCTGTCGACATGTGCGATCTCGTCGGTGCCCCGATGCTGTGCGGCCCATTCCACTCGGCACTGGGTTCGTTTTCCGGATCGCTTCCGACCGCCGAGGAGTGGGCCAACGGCAAGTCGACACTCTGCGAGGTGGCCGATTACGCCGGAGAGAAGGGTGTGACGCTGGTGCTGGAGTACCTGAACCGGTTCGAACTGTACTTCCTCAATTGCGCCGCTGACTGCTCGCGGTTCGTCCGCGAGATCGACCACCCGAACCTGAGGATGATGTACGACACTTTCCACGCGAACATCGAGGAGAAGGACATCACCGAGGCGGTCAAGTCGTGCATCGACGTGTGCGCTCATGTGCACATCTCCGAGAACGACCGCTCGACGCCGGGTTCCGGTGGAGTCGACTGGGACACTTCCTTCGCAGCCTTGAAGGAGGTCGGCTACGACGGATGGATGGTGGTCGAGGCGTTCGGGTTGTCGCTACCCGACCTGGCCGCGGCGACGAAGATCTGGCGTCGGATGTACGAATCGGAGCAGCAGCTGGCCACCGACGCGCTGGCGTTCATGAAGAGCCGCTGGGAGGGCTAGTCGACGGCTGGTCGGGGACCGTGGCCGGGGCCGACCGGTCGGTGGTCGGCTCGATGATGTCGATGGGGTTGAGCGTCAGCCCGAAGGCCAGGAAGGTGAGGGTCAGCCAGCCGAGCATGTGGCGGCCTGTGCCCAACGGCATTGTGTCGTCGGAGGTGGGCGGGTGTTTCGGCCCCATCATGATCAGCAGCAGCAGCAGCACGATGAAAGACGGGTCGCGGGAATAGACCATGTAACCGGCCGCGGCGATGAGCAGGCCGATGGCGACGACGTGGGCGGATTTGCCGATCAGCGAGTAGAGGATGTGTCCGCCGTCGAGTTGTCCGATGGGCAACAGGTTCAGCGCGGTGATGAAGATCCCCACCCAGCCGGCAAAGACCAGCGGGTTGAGCATCACCGTCTGGTTCTCGCCCAGCGGGCCGTGGACCCACTCCATCATCCACTTCAACAGCAGCGGGTCACCGTAGACCAGGATCGGGTAGGCGAGGTTTTCCGGCAGGTCGATGACTTCGACCGACTGCAGTCCCCACAACGTGACCGGGATCGTGACCACCAGTCCGGCCAGCGGTCCGGTGATGGCGATGTCGAACAGTGCGCGGCGGTTGGCCGAACCCGCCGATTGGATGATGACGGCTCCCATGGTGCCAAACGGTGAGATCGGCATCGGGATGAAGAACGGCAGCGTGGCGGGTACGCCGTAGCGAAGGGCCTGGAGGTAGTGGCCCATTTCGTGGGCAATCAGGATGCCCATCACCGCGGCGGTGAACTGCAGGCCGGATTCGAGCATTGCCCAGGTGATCTCCGAGGCAGTCATCTGTGCGTTGAGGTCGGCGAGGTGGCTGCCCGCGTAGGTGGTGCTGAGGCAGGTGGCCACGAACAGGAACACCGCCAGCCTCGGCCGTGTGTTGAGACGCCGGGCGGAAACCGGGTGCCGCGGCACCTGCTCGACCGCGGAGATCTCGTGCCAGGACACGAAATGGTCCTCGCTCTCGGCCCCCGCGGGTGGTCCGGAGACCATTTCACCGCCGGGAACCGGCGGGTCGCGGTCGGTGGAGTGGTCGGGGGGGCGGTCGTTCACACCGTGGACCTGTGCGGGGCGTGCAGGGCGTGACGATTGTAGACGAATGACCGGCCGTCTGCCGAGAGCCTTTGGTGGCTGGCGTCGGCGGGGCGTGGTAGAACAACGCGAGCCCGTCGGTTGCCCGGGGAGACCAATTTGGACCGACGGCTTCGCCAGGGGAGAGAATCGCGATGCGGGTGACCAACGTGGAGGTGACGGTGGTCGAGGTGCCGCAGATCGCTCCGATTGCTCCTTACCGGTCCCACGTTCGCACCAGTTCGACGACGATGAGTGCGATCGTCAAGGTTGAGACCGACGAAGGGCTTGAAGGATGGGGTGAGCACAACGTCAATTTCCTTCCCGAGATCAGCGGGTCGAGCATGCAGGCCGACGCCCGGGCGTGGATGGTGGGTCGGGATCCCCTGAACCTGCAGGCCTTCCATCGCGATTGTCGGCTCGAGATGCGACTGAAGTCGGGCATCGAGTTGGCCATGTGGGACCTGAAGGGCAAGGCGTTGGGAGTCCCGGTGGTCGAGTTGCTGGGGGGAAAGATTCGTGCGGAAGTCGAAGTGGCCGCGTGCATGGGGATTCAGACCTACGAGCGGGCTGGTGAGATCGCATCGTTTTACGTCGAGCAGGGCTTCGAGAGCCTGAAGACGAAGGCCGGCAGCGACATGCAGGAGGACCTGGAAATGGTCCGCGGCGTCCGCGACGCGGTCGGCGACCGGTTGAAACTGCGGATCGATCCCAACAGGGCATATTCGCTGGAAGAGGCGATCGAACTGGGCAAGCAGCTTGAGCAGTACGAACTGGAATATCTCGAACAGCCGATCCCAGCCGAGCCGCTGGCCAACGCGGCTCGGCTGCGAAGTGAAACCCGGACGCCGATCGCATTGAACGAGAGCGTGGTCGACCCGGCAAGCGTGTGGGAGATTCTCGAGGCCGGCGCCGCCGAGTACATCCTGCCCGACACGCACATCGCTGGCGGGATCTGGCCATGCGTCCAGATCGGTCACCTGGGCCACGCCGCCGGGGTGCCCTGCATCATGCACTGCGGCCACGACCTGGGACCCAAGACCGCCGCGATGATCCACGTCGCCGGCGCGTGCCCGGCCTATTCGCTGGGCAACGATTCGACCTACTTCGGCCTCGAGGACGACGTGACGATTGAGCCGTTCGTGATCAAAGGGGGCAGGATCGCCGTGCCCGAAGGGGCGGGCCTGGGGTGCGACATCGATCCGCAGAAACTGGAACGGTACAGGGTCGAGTGTTGAGCGATCATCGGCCGGCGACGGGTGAGGAGAGACTGCGATGCACCTGAGAACCGTGTTTCTGGGCAACATGCTGTTGCTGGCCGCCCCGGCCCTGGCCACGGACGGGCAGCCCGAGTCGGTGTCGGTGACCGGCCGAGACGACAAGCGACTGGCACCCCTGGATCGACTGATGACCGATTTCGTGACCCGGCACAAGTTGCCGGGAGCATCCCTGGCCGTCGTGCGACATGGCAGGCTGGTCTACGCTCGCGGTTTTGGCCTCGCCGACTGCGAGAGCGGTGAGGTGATGAAGCCCACCAGCCTGTTTCGCATCGCCAGCCTCTCAAAGCCGGTGACATCGGTTGCTGTCCTGAAACTGGTCGAAGCGGGCCGGTTGAAACTGGATGACTCGGTTGCCGAGATCCTGAAGCTGAAACCGGAGGTCGATGCGAAGCGGAATCGCCGGGTGACGGTCCGGCAGTGCCTGCAGCACACGGGGGGATGGGATCGCGGTGATTCGTTTGATCCGATGTTCCAGTCGATCCGAATCGCACGGGTGCTGGGAACCAAGGCCCCCGCGGGGCCCGCCGAGGTGATTCGATTCATGCAGAAGTGGCCGTTGGACTTCGATCCCGGTACGAGATACTCGTACTCGAATTACGGCTACTGCCTGCTGGGACGTGTGATCGAGAAGGTCTCGGGCCAGTCGTACGAGCAGTACGTCCGGAAGCAGGTGCTGAAGCCGATGGGGGTGACGCGGATGAGGGTCGGCAGGACGCGTGCCGATGGCCGGGCCAGGGGCGAGGTGCGGTATCACGTCGACGGGGCGAAGGTGGGATTGAGTGTCTTCGACGAGGACCTGGGGCAGAAGGTGTCACGGGCCTACGGGGCGTGGAACCTGGAGGCCATGGATTCACACGGCGGCTGGATCGCCTCGGCCGTGGACATGGTGCGGTTCGCTTCGGCATTGGAGTCGCCCGACCACAAGCCGTTCCTGAAGGCGGGGTTGCTCGAAGAGATGTTTGCCCCGCCTGCGGGACCGGTCTCGCGCAAGTCTGACGGATCGGTCGAGGACGTGTACTACGGGCTGGGCTTTTCGGTGCGTCGACTGGCAGACGGGGGAATGAACCAGTGGCACAGCGGTTCGCTGGACGGCACCTCGACCCTGCTGGTCCGCCGTCACGACGGAATGGTCTGGGCCGTGCTGTTCAACAGCCGCAGGTCGTGCGGGGGCAAGAACCCCGCCTCGGCAATCGACCCGCTGGTCCACGGTGCGGTGGATGCGGTGACGGAGTGGCCCGAGGGGGACGCGTTCGACGAGTTGTTGGTCAAATGACCTCCGACATTCGGCTGGCGAGTCGGCTGAGTGCAGAGGAAATGTCGGTGGGTTCGAGGTGGACGTTGAGCAGGCTGAACGCGTCGCGGTTGGCCAGGGCGGCCGTCAACGCCTGGTCGAGTTCGCTTTCGGTCCGGACCTCGAAGCCCCAGCCGTCGCCCAGCAGGTCGGGCATCCGGTGGTATTCCCAGTTGAGGATGTCGTTGAAGGGGCCTTCCTGCAGGAATCGCTCGGTGGTGTATCCCTTGTTGTTGAGCACGATGACGACCGGGTTGAAGCCGTGGCGGACGGCCGTCGAGAGCTCCATGCAGGTCATCTGGAAGGCCCCGTCGCCAACCAGCACGATCGGTCGCAGTTCGGGGTTGGCCACCTGGACTCCGATCGCTGCCGGGACGGCAAAGCCCATCGAGGTGTAGTAGGCCGGGCTGAGGAACTGGGTGTGGCGTGAGAGGTGGAGGTCGACGGCGCCGAAGAGCGAGTCGCCGACGTCGGCGATCACGGCCATCGATTCGTCGAGCATCTGGTTGATTCGGCTGAAGAGTCGCCGGGTGGTGATCGGCTTGTTGGCACGGGCTCGGAACGGACGGTCGGCCGACTGTCGACGGGCTGGCAACGGGCGGCGGGTCGGCTTGAGATCGGCCTTGAGCAGTCCGGTGACGAAATCTTCCAGGAGCACGTCGTGGAAGTGGTGGTGCTGGATCCGCAGCGTCTCGCTGGTCGCGTAGATGCAACGGCCAGGGTCGAGGTTGGCGGTGTAGATGCCGAGATTGATGTCGGTCATGAACGTGCCCAGCAGGATCACGCAGTCGCTCTGCTCGACGTATCTCTGCACCCGGTCACGCCCCATCGCTCCCTCGTAGACGCCCACGAACTGCGGGTGAGCCTCGCTGACGACCGACTTGCCCAGCAGCGTTGCACACATCGGCAGGTGGTGCTGCTCGGCCAGTTCGACCAGCTCCTTCCTGAGCCCGAAGCGGTGCATTTCGACGCCGGCGATGATCACCGGTCGCTTGGCCGAGTTGATCAGTTCGGTGGCCTCCTCGAGTGCCTCCCGCAACGCGTCGGCGTCGCTTGCCTGGGGTTCACTGTGCGGTTTGTGAGGAAACAGGGCGAGTGTGGTGACGCGGTCACGAGGGAGTTCCAGGAACACCGGTCGCTTGTATCGGACCGCGGCTTCGAGACAACGATCAATTTCGCGGAAGGCGGTCAGCGGATCGTCGAGTGAAGCCGACGCCACGGTGATCTTCTCGAACACCTCCCGCTGCGTGTTGAAGTCCCTGACGCGATGGTGCAGCAGCGGGTCGCTGCGACGTTCGTCGATCCCCGGGGCACCGCTGATGACGATCACCGGAGACTTCTCGGCGTAGGCCCCCGCCGTCGAGTTGGTGAGGCTGAGTCCGCCGACGCAGTAGGTCACGCAAACGCATCCGAGCCCGTGGACCCGGGCGTAAGCGTCGGCGGCGTACCCGGCACAGTCTTCGCGAGTGGTCCCGATGACCCGCATCGGGCTCTCCTCGAGCATGCCGTAGAACTGCAGTACGAAATCGCCGGGAATCCCGAAAATGTCGTCGACGCCGTAGTCCTGAAGCCTCTCGATCAGGTATCCGCCGATGGTCTGTTTGACCGACCGCGTACGCTTCGACCGGTTGGAATTGCGTGAGGTGCCCGGTGCCGTCTTGGCCATGAACGGTGTCTCCTACGAGTGATCTCACCGTAATCATTACCGTGCAGCCGGTCTGGTCAACGTTATGTTGGCGGACCGGACCCCGGCCGGCCGGATTGCCGGAAAAAAAACCGCGAGTGGCCGGTTGATTGATGTCCGGGTTGTTGCCGTTCGACCGCTCGGAGACGCAAACGAAAACACTCGGGATTTCGGCCGAATGGTCACAACTGGTAGGATGGCCGCATGAGTCGTTCCAGGCGGTGGTCCGAGATGATTGCAATCCGAACCCGACTGGCCATCCTGGCCGCGGTTGTTCTGATGCCGAATGTGGACGGCTCGGCGGCCGAACCCAAGGCCGCGGCTGCCGGGAGCCTGGAGGCCCGCGCCAGGGCGATTTTCAAGGCCCAGTGCCTGAAGTGTCATTCGGGTAAGAAGCCCAAGGGACAATTTGGGCTGGCGAGTCGAGCTGCGTTGATTCGCGGTGGTGAATCGGGGCGAGTGATCACGCCGGGCAAACCACTGGAGAGCCTGCTCTTTCAGCATGTCCAGGACGGCTCGATGCCGCCGGACGAAGGCAAGCGGTTGTCCAAGGCCGATGTCCAGGATATCAGAAAGTGGATCGCAGCCGGGGCCCCGTTCGGTCCGCGAGGCCGGTTGCCGATCGTGATCACCCAGCACGACGTGTACCCCGTCCTGCAGCTGCGCTGCGTGGTCTGCCACGGGGGGCGGGTGCGGAAGGCCAAGCTCGACCTGAGGTCTCGAGAGTCGATCCTCAAGGGAGGCAAATCGGGGCCGGCGGCGGTGCTGGGCAAGCCGGGCGAGAGCCTGTTGCTGAAGAAGATCCATGACGGGACGATGCCGCCGCGGCGCGACCTGGTGGCGGCCAGTATCAAGGTGATCGAGTCCGGTGAAATCGAGAAGGTGACGCGGTGGATTGCCGACGGGATGCCGCTGGTGCCCGACCCGCCGACGTCGGGGCAGTCGCCGGTGGTCGTCGACGAACAACGCCGGTTCTGGGCCTTTCGCAGGCCGGTGGCGGTGCCCGTGCCGGCGGTCGAAGCACGCGGTCGGGTGCGGAACCCGATCGATGCCTTCCTGTTGAGGCGACTCGCCGGCGAGAACCTGTCGTTTTCAGCCGACGCCGACCCGGTGGCCCTGTTGAGACGTGCGACGCTGGATGTCACCGGCCTGCCGCCACGTGTCGACGAGCTCGATCGCGCCGACTCCGGCACGTCACTGGTGGGTGAAGGCTGGGGCGTCCAGGTCGATCGCCTGCTGGCCTCGCCCCACTTCGGTGCCCGCTGGGCACGCTTTTGGCTCGACCTGGCCGGCTACTCGGACTCCGACGGCATCCAGAACGCGGACCCGGTCCGACGGTCGGCCTTCCGGTTCCGTGACTACGTGATCCGGTCGCTCAATGACGACAAGCCCTACAACCGTTTCCTGCTCGAGCAGATCGCCGGTGACGAGTTGGCCGATTACAAGCGGGCGAAAGTGGTGACCCCCGAGATGGCCGACAACCTGGTCGCCACGGGTTTCCTGAGGTTCGTGCCGGATGCGACGTACGCCAATATCACGGGGTTCGTGCCGGATCGACGCGAGGTGATCGATGCGGAACTCGAGGTGCTGACCTCTTCGATGATGGGCCTGACGCTGAAATGTGCTAAGTGCCATTACCACAAGTTCGACCCCCTGCCCCAGCGGGACTACTACCGCCTGGCCGCTGTCTTCAAGGGAGCCCTGGACGAGAACGACTGGTTGAAGCCGTTCGGGACCACGCAGTTCAGCAGCGGGCCGATCGGCTTCCGTCATTTCACCGTGGTCAGCACCGAGGAACAGAAGGCCCACGCGGCGCACAATTCGGGAATCGACGCCGGCGTCGCTGCGGCCCGCCAGACGCTGGTGGACACCGCGACCGCGGCCCGCAAGAAGCAGATCGAGGCGAGGTTGGCCGAATTGCCGGCGGCAATTCGCGAGGACGTCCGCCGGGCGGCTGCTGTCGAGACAGGCAAACGATCAGAGGTGCAGCGGTACCTGGCCGAGAAGTTCAAGTCGCTGCTGACCATCGACGATGCGGCTTTGAAGAAGCTCGATCCCGGATACGCCAAGGCGATCGGCGAGACGGACAAGCGGGTCAAACAGCTGCAGGGGCAGAAGAAGGAGCAGCCGTTCGTGCGGGCACTGTGGGATCGCGGGTCCCCTTCGCCCACCTACGTGTTGATTCGTGGCAACTACCTGACCCCCGGCCGGATGGTCGAACCGGGTGTGCCCGAAGTTTTGGCTCCGATGGGTTTTGAGCTGAATGTCGAACCCCCCTTCCCGGGTGCCGAGTCGACCGGACGGAGGTTGGCATTCGGCCGCTGGTTGACTGCCGACGAGCACCCGCTGACGGCTCGGATCATCGTCAACCGGGTTTGGAAGTACTACTTCGGGCGAGGGATCGTCGGCACGCTGGACAACTTCGGTGAAACCGGCGACCGGCCGACTCACCCCGAGCTGCTTGACTGGCTGGCCGTCGAACTTGTCCGGAACGGTTGGCGGCTGAAGTCGATCCACCGCCTGATCCTGACCTCCACCGCCTACCGCCAGTCGTCGTCGGTGTCCGATCGGCAGCAGCAACTCGACCCCCAGAACTACCTGCTCGGCCGAATGCCGCTGAAGCGGCTCGATGCCGAGAGTCTGCGGGACAGCCTGCTGGCGGTCGCCGGCGAACTGGACAGCCGCCAGTTCGGTCCCGGCGACGCGGTCAGTTCACGAGCCGACGGGCTGGTGACGGCTGTCCGCGGCCCCCGCGGCTGGCGACGCAGCGTCTTCCTGCTCCAGCGGCGCACGCAGATTTCCACCCTGCTGCAGAATTTCGACCTGCCGCGGATGAACCCCAACTGCGTCCAGCGACCGATTTCCAACGTCGCTCCGCAGGCCCTGCACCTGCTCAACAACAAGGCGATCCGTGAGCTGGCGGATCGATTCGCCGAGCGGGTCGAGAGCGCGGTTGGCGATGATGTGCGACGGCAGGCGATCCGTGTCTACCGGATCGCGCTGGGACGAACCCCCGGCGAGGACGAACTCGCTGCGACCGTCCCGGTGCTCGAGCGACTGCGACGCGAGTGGGCGGCTCAGTTGAAGAACGATCATGCCGCCGCCCGACGACGGGCCCTGGGAAACCTGTGCCACGCCGTCATGAACTCCGCGGCGTTCATGTACCTGGACTGACAGACGTGTTGAGCACACCAGGAGGATCGCGTTGATGCTACCGCAACTCTGCAACCAGCAGCCGCCGGGCGTGACACGGCGAGACTTCTTCGCGTCGATGTCCGGGGGGCTGGGTGTCGCCGCGCTGGCCGGATTGCTCAGCCAGGACCTCTATGGCACCAACGGGCTCCTGGCGGCCGAGTCGGAGTTCCCCGACCAGACGCCCAAGCAGCCGCATTTCGAGCCGCAGGCCAAGGCTGTGATCCATCTGTTCATGAACGGTGGTCCCAGCCAGATGGACCTGTTCGATCCCAAGGAGGAACTGACCCGCAATCACGGCAAGTCGTATTTCGACAAGATCGCCGGTGAGGTCGAGAACCCGGGGGCGGCCGGGGCGTTGATGAGAAGCCCGTTTCGGTTCCGCAAGTACGGCGAATGCGGAATGGACGTGTCCGAACTACTGCCGCACCTCTCGACACAGGTCGACCGGATCAGCCTCGTTCGATCGATGTACACGACCAACCTGACTCACGAACCGGCCCTGTTCATCGCCCACTGCGGTCGGATGACGCCGGGACTGCCGAGCCTCGGGTCGTGGGTCACCTATGGGTTGGGCAGCGAGAACCAGAACCTGCCCGCCTACATCGTGCTCGACGATCCCGCCGGGTTGCCGGTCAACGGAGTCCAGAACTGGCAGGCGGGGTTCCTGCCGCCGGTCTACCAGGGCACCCGGTTCCGTTCGACCGGAAAACCGGTGCTCAACCTCGACCGCGAATACGAGGAATCCGAGTCGGTCGTGAAGCTCGAACGGGACCTGATCGGCACGCTCGACCGTATCCACCGTCGCCGCCGTACCGGCCAGCCCCAGCTGGATGCCCGGATAGCCAGTTATGAGCTCGCTGGGAGGATGCAACTGGCCGCCTCGGACGCGTTGGACATTTCCCAGGAAACCGCCGGTACGCAGAAGCGGTACGGGGTGGGGGTCAAGGAGACCGATTCGTACGGTCGCCGCTGCCTGATCGCCCGTCGACTGGTCGAACGAGGCGTTCGGTTCGTTCAGTTGTTCATCAATTTTCAGATCTGGGACAACCACACCAATATCGGCACGAGCCTGCCCGCGGCCTGCCGTAAGACCGATCAGCCGATTGCTGCGTTGCTCGAGGATCTCGACGAACGTGGCCTGCTGGACAGCACGTTGCTGGCCTGGGGGGGCGAATTCGGCCGGTTGCCGATTGCCCAGTTGCCCGGTGACAAGAACGTGCTGAAGGCCGGTCGCGATCACAACCAGAACGCGATGGTGACTTGGCTGGCCGGTGCGGGCATCAAGCGGGGCCACATCCACGGAACGACCGACGAGATCGGGTTGAAGGCGGGTAACCAGAAGGTCACCGTCCACGATTGGCACGCGACGGTGCTGCACCAGTTGGGCATGCATCACGAGGAGCTGTTCCATCGCAGGAACGGATTGAAGGAGCGGCTGACGTCGATATTCCCGGCCCGGGTCATCGACGAGATCTGTTCCTGATGCCCCTCGGAGGCCGGAAATGCCTGTCGAGACATTGACTCCGGAGAGTCGAGAGTCCCCCGGAGTCGTGGCGGCGTGCTGCCGGTGTCGCGTTGCGGACCGGGGCACCGGCCGCTGGATGTCGCCCGGCCGCCGACCTTTCTCGGGCGGGCCGGTTGGAGCACTGTTTCAAGGTGATTTCCGCCCTGCGGCGGACGCGTGGCCGGGCACAAGTTGGCCAACACCGATTGAGCCTTTCGGACAAGTCAGATACCCTAGGGGGACAGCCAGCGGTGGTTTTCACCGAGGTCTACACAAGGGAACCCCACGATGACGGATGATGTACAAATCAGCGGCGAGCCGATGAACGTCCCCACCATGTGTCGTTTCACCGTCGATCGGCCGTTGTACCCCGACCAGTCGTTTCACTTCGGCAGTTCGGAGGCGGCCGAGATGTCGCCGTTGGCCAGGCGGTTGTTCGCCATCGAGGGCGTTGCGGGGGTGTTGATCACCGACAACCGTGTCACCGTCACCAAGCACGGCCCGACGTCGTGGCCGGAAGTGGGCAAGCAGATCGGTGTAGCGATTCGTGAACATGTGGCTGCCGGCGATTTCGCCGTCGATCCGAGTCTCCGGGACACGATTCCTCCGGTCGACGTGCTGCGGGACCGTGTCCAGGGCATTCTCGACCGCGAGGTCAACCCATCGGTGGCCAGCCACGGTGGTGTCGTCCGGCTGCTCGACGTTCAGGAGAACATGATCTACGTCGAGATGGGCGGGGGTTGCCAGGGATGCGGCATGGCCGACGTGACACTGAAGCAGGGCGTGGAGATCGCGATCCGGTCGGAGATTCCCGAAGTGGGTGAGATCATGGACACGACTGATCACGCCTCCGGAAACAACCCCTACTACGCCCCGTCGAAGAAGTAGGCCGGGACGGCCATTGGCTGACCTCGCATGCCCCGGTTGCTGTTGATGCTGCCGACGCGGACGTACCGCACCCCGGCACTGCTGTCGGCGGCAGCGAGGTGTGGGGTTGAGTTGACGGTGGCGTCCGAGGAGGACAGCTCGGTCGCTCATCTCAACCCCGCGGGGTTTCTCACCCTTCCCTTCTCGTCCCCCGACGCCTGCGCCGGCCCGGCGCGGGCGTTCCATGACGAGTTTCCGGTCGACGCGGTGATCGGCATCGACGACACGGTGGTCGAGGCGGCGGCGGTGGTGGCTCGCGAACTGGGGCTGCCGCACAACAACCCCGAGGCGGTGGCCGCAGCCGGTGACAAGCGACGATCTCGTGAGCAACTCGTCGCTGACGGTGTGCCCTGTCCCGGGTTTGTCTGGCGTGCGTTTGACGACCCGGACCGCGACCTGCCACCGGCGTTTGGGTTTCCCGCCGTGGTCAAGCCGTTGACATTATCGGCCAGTCGAGGAGTGATCCGTGTCGATGACCACCCCGGAATGATCGAGGCGGTGGCGCGGGTCGAGTCGATCGTGGACGGCGAGCCGGAGTGTTCGGTCGCCGACGGGTTTCTGGTCGAGTCGTTCGTGTCGGGTCCGGAGGTGGCACTCGAGGGCCTGTTGAGAGACGGGCAGCTCGAAGTGTTGGCCGTTTTCGACAAGCCCGAGCCCTTGGAGGGGCCATATTTCGAGGAGACGATCTATCTGACGCCGTCCCGGTTGCCGTCGGAGTGCCAGTCGCTGTTGTTTGAGACGTCCCGAGCGGCCTGCGGAGCCCTGGGACTGACCGAGGGAGCGGTCCACGTCGAGCTGCGGGTCACCGGGTCGGGGCCGGTGGTCATCGAAGTCAATCCCCGCGCCATCGGTGGTTTGTGTTCGGATGTTCTGCGGTTCGGAACCGGCCTGAGGCTGGAGGACATCCTGCTGCACCATGCCCTGGGGGATCGGGCGCCGCTTCCCCAACGGGTCGTGTCGGCCGCGGGAGTGATGATGCTGCCGGTGGAGAACGGGGGAACGCTGCTGCGTGTCGACGGGGTGGATGCGGCTCAGGCGGTGCCGGGGGTCGAGCGAATTGCGATCACCGCCCACCCGGGTCAACAACTGTCGCCGTGGCCCGAGGGAGGCCCTTATCCCGGGTTTGTGTTTGCGCGAGGAGAAACCGCCGATGAGGTCGAACGGGCATTGCACACTGCACACGCGGAGTTGACACTGGTGTTTGAGGACAGCTGAAACGATCCCGAAAAGATATTGAGAGCCTTGGCTGATGGGTAACGGTGAAGTGCTGACACGGACGTCGTGCCTGGTCCGCTACGGGCGACTGGGTTGGGTGGCATTGTTCAACGCCGCAGACGAGTTGGATGTGGAACACGGCGATCGCGTGGTGGTCCAGACCGAGCGGGGGCAGGAACTGGGGGAACTGCTGTCGAACGTCTCGGAACACCAGGTCGGCGAAATCAGTTCGGCGGGAGATGTGCTGCGGGTGGCCGGCCGAGAAGACCTGGAAGTCGATGACTCGAAACCGGTGGACCTCGATGAGTTGATCGAAACGATCGGCCACCAGGCGGCCGAGCTCGAGCCGGTCGATGCCGAACTGCTGGTCGACGGCCGAACGGCGATCGTGTATTGCCTGGGCGAGGTGGGACCGGACTCCGAGCGGATTGCGGTGGTCCTGTCGAAGCGGACCGGTCGAGACATCCGGCTCTCGCCGATGTTCGACCCCGAGCCGGGGGGATGCGGGAGTGGCGGGGGCGGTTGCGGCAGCGGCGGATGTGGTAGCGGGCACGATGACGAACAGGGGTGACCCCGGGATGGGTATGCGTTTCCTGCAAGTGATGTTGGCCGGGACGGGGCTTGTTCTGTCGGGAGCCGGTGTGGGGACGGCCGCTGACGGCCCCATCGCTGCGGATTCGGTTCGCGACGTGTTGAACCGCAGTGTGTCGCTGCTGCAGAAGAGTGCGGCGACCTATGTCGAGAAACGAGACTGCTTCAGCTGCCACCACCAGGGTCTGGCAGCAGTGGCCATCGCCAGGGCCCGCCGGGCCGGGTTCGCCGTCGATGCCGATTTGACGACCGAACAGTCGGATTTCACCCACGAGTATTTCAACGGGCGTGCCAAGAGAGTCCGGGTGGGCGAGGGGGTGCCGGGTGGCCCCTACAACGCCGGCTACGCGCTGTGGGGATTGCATGCTGATGGTCGCAAGCCCGATTCGGTCACCAACGACCTGGTGGCCTATCTCAAGACCAAGCACCGCCACGACGGCAGCTGGCGGATCCGCACACACCGTCCCCCGTTGGAAGACAGCCACTTCACGGCCACGGCACTGTCGCTGCAAGGGCTTCAGTTCTACGCCGGCAAGGAGGGGGCCAAGGACCTGGCCGAACGGATTCCGCGGGCAACCAGGTGGCTGTTGAAGGCCAAGGCGAAGACGAACGAGGACCACGTGTTTCGGCTGCTGGGACTGGTGTGGGCCGGGGCCGGGAAGCAGGATGTGGAAAGACTGGCCAGTGAGCTGAAGTCGAGGCAACGACCCGACGGTGGGTGGGCGCAGCTGCCCGAGAGAAAGAGCGACTCTTACGCGACCGGCCAGACGTTGTTTGCCCTGAAGACCGCCGGGCTGAAGGTCGGCCACGAGTCCTATCAGAAGGGTTGCCGGTATTTGCTGAAGTCGGTCATGCCCGACGGATCGTGGTTGGTCACGACTCGGAGCAAGGCGATCCAGAAGTACTTCGAGTCGGGATTCCCGCACGAGAAGTCGCAGTTCATCTCGATCTGCGGTACCTGCTGGGCAACCCTGGCCCTGCTGGATTTGTTGCCAGCGGCCAGGTGACCCCTGGTCACTCGCGGTACTCGTCCCCACAGTCGCCGATGCTGGCCAGCAGGTCGTGGTGGCCCTCGGTGGCCCCGTCGATCACCGACCAGTCCTGTTCGTCGAGCGTGAAGTCGAACACGCGGGCGTTTTCGGACCGGTGTTCGCTGAGCCCCAGCCGGCATCCGACGATCACGCCGGCGACGTGGTCCTGGTCGAGAATCGCGCGGGTGGCCACGTTGGCCAGGCCGACTCCGTGCCGCTCGGCGACCGTTGACAGGCTGCTCAGCAGCCGCTGGAACAGCTCCCACTCGCCCCAGGCATCGATCATCCGCTTGTACTTCTTCTTCGAATTCGTCTCGAGGTCCGTCGACCTCGGCTCGTGGCTGCCGATGTACTGTTCGGAGATCAGTCCGCCGCACAGCGTGCCGTAGCTCAGGAAACGGATGTCGTGCTCCCGGCAGACGGCCAACTGCTCGCGTTCGGGGCGGCGGTCGACCAGGCTGTACTGGACCTGGTTGGAGATCACCCGGATACCCGCCTCGACGATGCGGGCCAGGTGGACCGAGTCGAAGTTGGTCAGGGCCAGGTGCCCGATGCGGCCCTCGGCCTGCATGTCGGCCATGTGGCCCAGCGCATCGAGGTAGCGGGGATCGTCGTAGTCCCACCAGTGGAACTGCAGGACGTCCAGGCAGTCGACGTCCATCCGTCTCAGCGAGATCCCGACCGCCTGTTCCACCACGTCACGGCCCATCGGTCCCGGCGAGGGGCACCACTTGGTCATGGCCTGGACAGCGCTGGCCGCCTGGTCGCCACGTCGGTCGCGGAGCCTGCGTCGAAACTCGCCGTAGATCTCTTCGGCCGGCCCGTAGTGGTCGGCCATGTCGAGGGTGGTGTAGCCGTCGTCGAGGTAATCGAACAGCGACTCGATGGCGGCCTCGTCGTCGATCCGGCCGTGCCCGCCCGAGAGTTGCCAGAGACCCACCGGGAGCGGACAGATAGAGAAGCCGTCTCCGAGTTCGCGACGGTCGTCGGCGGAGATTGGCATGAATCGGTGAACGGGAAGGCTGTTGGCGGTGAGGACTTGAGGGACACTGTTGCCGGTGACCGTCGTCGATACAATGGCGACGTCGGCACGCATTGCAGCCCGCTGTGAGGTCGGGGTCAAGTGCGGCTGGAAAAGCGGTGCCGAGAAGCAGCAGGGAGACGACAGATGCAACGCTTGGGGCTGATGGCGATCGTGCTCATCTCGTGGCTGAGCGGCCCGGTGATGTCGGCAGAACCCGTGGCGGCCGACGTTTTGTTGGAGGGGGGCGAGATTCATGACGGGACGGGCCGGCCCGGAGTGATCGGCGACGTGGCGATTCGCGGTGGGAAGGTCGTCGCAGTGGGGACCTTCAAGACGAGGTCGGTCGAGTGGAGGCTGGACTGCCATGGGCTGGTGGTGATGCCCGGCGCCATCGACCTGCACAATCACAGCGATCGACAGGTGGTCGATGCGAAGACGCGGGCCAACATCAACTACCTGATGCAGGGGTGCACGACCGTCGTCACCGGCAACTGCGGGTCGGGGCCGGTCGATGTCGGCGAGTACTACTCGAAAATCAACCGGGCGGGAGCCGGGACCAACGTGATCCATCTGCTGCCTCAGGGGTCTCTGCGACGTGGGGTCGTCGGCACCGATCGCCGGGCGGCCACCAAGGAGGAACTCGAGGAGATGCTGGCCCTGGTTGAGAAGGCGATGGCCGCCGGGGCGTGGGGAATGTCGACCGGGCTGATCTATGTGCCGGGGACCTATGCCGACACCGACGAACTGGTGGCATTGGCCCAGGTGGTGGCCCGGCACAAGGGGATCTACGCCAGCCACATTCGCAACGAGAATGTGCGGTTGCTCAAGGCGGTCGACGAGGCGATGGAGATCGGGCGGCGAGCCGGATTGCCGGTGCACGTGTCGCACTTCAAGTCCAGCGGCCGCGAGTCGTGGGGTCTGGTCAGGCGCGCGGCAAAGCGGATCGCCGCGGCCAGGAAGGACGGCCAGGTGGTCACCGCCGATCAGTATCCCTATGTCGCCTCGAGCACCTCGCTGGATGCGACGGTGATTCCGACCTGGGCGCGAGCCGGCGGGCGCAAGGAACTGATCCGCCGACTCGACGACAAGGAGATCGGCCAGCGGATCCGGACGGCGATCGCCGAGAACCTGAGCCGCAAGGAGAACGGCCGTGTGCTGAAGATCGCCCGTTATTCGCCTCGGTCCGACTGGGTTGGAAAGAGCGTGGCCGAGATTGCCGAGGGTGAGAAGCTGACGACCGTCGAGGTGGCCGTGCAGGTGGCCAGGAATGGCGGAGCGGCCATCGTGAACTTCAGCATGAGCGAGGAGGATGTGCGGCACATCATGCGGGTGCGGTGGGTGGCAACCGCGTCGGATGGCCGGGCCTACCTGCCCGGTGCCGACCGCCCGCACCCCCGCAGTTACGGCACGTTCGCCCGGAAGCTGGGACACTACGCGATCCGGGAAAAGGTGCTCGGTCTGCCAGCGGCTGTTCGCAGCATGACCGGGTTGCCGGCCGAGATTCTCGGCCTGAAGGATCGCGGCGTGCTGCGGGCCGGTTCGGTGGCCGACGTGGCGGTGTTCGATCCCAAGGCGATTCGCGACGTCGCCACGTTCGAGGATCCTCACCAGTATTCCGAGGGGTTTCACTACGTGTTCGTCAACGGCACGCCGGCCGTCTTTCGAGGAAAACCGACCGGGGCTCTGGCGGGTCGGGCGGTGGTGCACGGGCAGGAGCAGGAGAAGTGAGCGGCGGAGCCGTGGGGTTGCTGGTGAGTGTGCGGTCGGTTGAGGAGGCCCGCGCGGCGGTCGAGGGCGGGTGCGCGGTGCTGGACGTCAAGGAGCCGTTGCGGGGGCCACTGGGGATGGCCGATCCGCAGGTGATCCGCGACTCCGTCGAATTCGGGCGTGCGGCGGGGGTGGCCACGAGCATGGCGTTGGGTGAGGTGGTGGAGTGGACGGACGAGGCGGCCGCGGCGTTTGACGGACCGCGGGTCGACTTCGCCAAGCTCGGACTCTCGGCCGCAGACCGGTACTCGGATTGGTCGGCCCGTTGGCGGAACCTGAGAGGCCGCCTGGGCAGAGTGGACCGGTGGATCGCGGTGGCCTACGCCGACTCGGAGCGCTGCGGGGCTCCGGAGGTCGAGGAGGTGGTCGTCGCGGCGGTCGCGTCGGAATGTGCCGGTGTGCTGATCGACACCTGGGACAAGTCCGGCGGGCGGCTGGTCGATCACCTGTCGACCGAGCAGCTCGAAACGGTCCGGGCCACGACACGGGAGGCGGGGCTGCTGCTGGCGCTGGCCGGCCGGGTGTCGGTGGAAGATCTGTCCGAGGTGGCTGCAATCGGGCCCGACCTGGTCGCCGTTCGCTCGGCGGCGTGCCGCGACGGGCGCCGCGACCTGGAGGTCGAGGCCGGGCGGGTCAGGGAACTGGTGGAATCCCTTGAAGTCGCCAGCGGATCGGCTGCGGTGTGGCGGCTCGCAGGTTGACCCAGTCGACAGCGGGCAACTGGCCTGCCCACGTGGCCAGGTGTTCGTCGATCAGCCCCGCATCGGCCATCACGACGGGATCGTGATCGGCCGGGAGATCGATCGACTTGATCAGTGTCAACCGCGAGGCGGGCCATGTGCGGGCGATCCAGCCGGCGATCGTGTCGCTGGCGGCCTGCCAGGTGTGGGGCAACGCGAGAGCCTCCAGCGGCTCCCGGGCGGCCAGGAACGTGCCGCAGTCGAGAACCGGGCAGTGGCCCTGCGTCCAGGCTTCGCCGGCCTGGGCGTGGTCGGAGACGATCTTGGCACCAGGCAACAGCGTGACCAGCAGTTGCGCGTTGAGGGTCATGGCGTGGATGGCCAGGGCGTGGGCAATGTCGTCGTCGAAAGCGTGCGCCTGATGCCAGTCGCGGACGATGTCGGCTGCGGCACCACCTCCGACAATCAGCAGTGGCCGCCGGGTGGGTGAGGCCGCAAGCAGGTCGGCCAGTCGATGAGGCATCTCGGGCCAACTCAACAGGCTGCCACCCAGCTTGACGATGTGGACCCGTGTCGCATCTGGGGGCATCGACGCCTCGCGATCGGCTCAGTCGATGATCTTGTTGATCGGGTACTCGACGATGCCGCGAGCGCCTGCGGCCTTGAGCACGGGGATCATCAGTCGCACGGTGGTTTCGTCGAGGATCGTGTTGACGGCCACCCAGTCGGGGTCCGAGAGGGACGAGACAGTGGGTTGCTGAAGAGCCGGGAGCTGTTCGAGAATCGTGGGCAGATCGACGCGGCGGACGTTCATCATCAGACCCGCCTTGCCCTCGGCGTCCAGGCACGACTGCAGCATCAGCGCGATGTTTTCCAGCTTGTTCTTCTTCCACTCGTCGGCGACGGAGTCGTGGTTGGCAATCAGCCGGGGGGAACTTTCGATCACCGTGTCGACGATCCGCAGGTTGTTGGCTTGCAGCGAACTGCCGGTTTCGGTCACCTCGACGATCGCGTCGGCCAGTTGCGGGGGTTTGACCTCGGTGGCTCCCCACGAGAACTCGACGATCGCCTCGACACCGTGCTCGGCCAGATAGTTGCGGGTCAGCCCGACTGCCTCGGTGGCGATCCGCTTGCCGGCCAGGTCGGTGACCGACTGGATCTCGGAATCCTCGGGAACGGCCAGCACCCAGCGGACCTTGCGGCGGCTGACCTTCGAGAACACCATCTCGCAGATCTCGACCACGTTGGCCTGCGTCTCCAGCACCCAGTCGTGGCCGGTGATGCCGGCATCGAGAATGCCCTGCTCGACGTAGCGGGCCATTTCCTGGGCCCGGATCAGCAGGCACTCGATCTCGGGATCGTCGATCGTGGGGTAATAGGAACGTGAGGAAAAGCGGATGTTGTAGCCGGCCTGGCTGAACAACTTCGCGGTTGACTCCTGCAGGCTGCCTGCGGGAATTCCGAGCTTGAGGACCTGCGAGGCGGCGTCGTTGGTGGTGGAATCGGTCATGGTTTCAGCTGCTTGCCTTGTAGACCTCGGCCGGGTCAAACACCCGCTCGCCGATGACCGTGACATCACCGCTTTGAGGGTCGACCTGTCGAAAGAAGCAACTGCGATATCCTTCGTGGCAGGCCGCTCCGCCGTGCTGGGTCACCGTCACCAGCAACGTGTCGGCATCACAGTCGTAGTAGATCGCCTTGACCTCCTGGTAGTTCCCGCTCTCCTCGCCCTTGCGCCACAGCTTGTCACGGCTGCGACTGTAGTAACACACCCGTCCGGTCTGACAGGTTTCCTGCCAGGCCTCCTGGTTCATGTAGGCCAGCATCAGCACCGCGCCGTCGTCGGCGTCCTGCGCGATGACGGGAATCAGGTCGGACTTGGTGAAATCGGGTCCGCTCACGAGACACTTGTCTCCAGGATGGTGAGATTGGGGCCATCCCGTGACCCGAAAACGGGGTGGGCGACCTTGGTCGTGCGAACAATCCAAACTAGCAGCTTGGTGGGGTGTTCACCAGTGGAGTGTTTTGGGTGGGGTGTGCTCGGGGTGGTCGGCTTTCCAGTACGGGGAGTGTGCTCTAGTATCAGGTCTGCTCGCGGTCGGCGGCGTTGTGGTTGTCGGTTGGAGACGAGAAATCCGAGAGGCAGACGGGAGCGTTCGAGAAGATGAACGAACAAAAAGCGATCAACATCACCTGGCACGAGACGCGAGTCGATCGCGCGGCGCGCGAGCAGCTCTCGGGACACCGTGGGGCGGTGATTTGGTTCACGGGCCTGAGTGCATCGGGCAAGAGCACCGTGGCCAACGAGGTGGACCACATGCTGTACGCCAGGGGCAAAAAGACATATGTGCTGGATGGCGACAACGTTCGACATGGGCTCAACAAGAACCTCGGCTTCACCGCCGAGGACCGGGCCGAGAACATCCGGCGGATCGGGGAAGTCGCCAAGTTGTTCGTCGATTCGGGCACCTTCGCCCTGACCGCCTTCATTTCGCCCTATGCCGCCGATCGTCAACAGGCCAGGGAACTGATGGAAGAGGGTGAGTTCATCGAGGTGTATGTCAACGCCTCGCTGGAGACATGTGAAACGCGTGACCCGAAGGGACTGTACGCCAAGGCACGAGCTGGTGAGATCAAGGGGTTCACCGGAATCGATGATCCGTACGAGGCCCCTGAAGCAGCCGACCTTGTCCTGGACGCGGATGAGAAAGGTGTCGAGGAACTGGCGGCCGAGGTCGTGGATTTTCTCGAGTTGAACGGATACCTGTCGCTGTCGCTGTAGGTGTTGGTTCGCCCAAGAACGGGCCCCCGGTTCTGGACGGGAATTCCGGGGTCGTTCTTTTTTGGCTTTTTTCGAATTGGTGCTTGATTCTTTCCTGCAAGGGTGCTAAGTAGTATACAACTGTTTACATTACTCGAGTCGGTTGGGTGGAAAGGACACCCGAAACCGACAACCAACACATTGGCGAATCCGGCTGCGGTGTGCACCGTCTCGCCCGTTGATGCTGCCGGAGGCAGCACGGTGTGTGGTGAGGCGAAGTGAGGGTTTTTTGCGAGGAAAGGAATGACGCATGAACCACAACACACTCGGATGGGGACAATCAAGAGGAACTCTCGGACGCCGGACCAGCCCGAGCCGACGCTCGGGCCGCGGTCTGACGAATCGACTTCCGCGAGTTCTGTTGGCGAGCCTGGGCCTGGCGATGCTGGGGGTCACGGCAATGTGGTCGGAGGCAGCGACGGCCAGGGAGGCTCGCGGTCTGACCAGACAGCCGACGCGGACACCGTCTACCCCTTTGGTGTCGACGGTGATTTCGGTTGCACCCGACCCCCGGGGATCGATGGGGTCTGGTCGACAGTCGAAACTTTCGGCGTCGGTGATGCCGGTGAGGATCTTGCCGATCGAGCCGGTGGCTGTTCGGGAGGCGATCCAGGACGAAGCCGGCAGCCAGACTCCGGCGAAGCCCAGGCCGACGGCGAAGCCCAGGCCGACGGCGAAGCCCAAGCCGGCCGCGAAGCCTCGAGGTCGACTGCCGAGATTTTTTGGGAAGGTGGGAGTGAGTGCGGTCCAGAAGCGACGGATCTACTCGATTCAGGCGACGTATCGCCAACGGGTCGAGGCATTGAACCGGCAGCTTGAGGAACTGAGAACTCGGGAACGGAAGGAGCTCCTCGAGACACTCACATCGTTGCAGAAGCAGCGGTTGGCCGAATTGATTCGGATGGCCGACTTGGCCCGCAAGGCCCGGTTGCGGGCACGGCAGCAGCGGAAGTCCTCACCGAAGTCTCCAAAGAAGCCGGTGCCGGGAGGGCCCGGAATCCGCTGACCATCGGGGGCCGGCACGACCGGTTCCCCCGAAAGGGCCCATGGCATCGCCGGCGTTCGTGTCCTGTGACCGGCCTCCGTGCCTCCCCTGCCCCGGGAGACGGGCGTCGGTGGTGCCTGGAGTCACGTTGTGTGAAATGAAGAGGAGATTGAACCGACCGAGGCGAGCGGTGGGCTGGTGATCTTCGGGCATGATGCGGGAGGTCACCGGGAACCGGGAACAAGGATGCTCGGACACCGCAGCCGCACCACCGGTTCGGGGTCCTCTTACCAGAGACAGGCTTGACGGAAACGGTTCCTTAAGTGCTCTGGAGAGAGGTTCCCGGCCGGTGGTGTGTCTTTTTCTGACCGGTTACTCAATCTCGGGCCGACGGCATTCTCGGTACACGAAGCCACCGTCGACTCGCAGGATGGTCCCGGTCACGTAGTCGGATTCGTCCGAGCAAAGGAACGCGGCCGCCTTGCCGATGTCTTCGGGGGTTCCCAGTCGTCCCCACGGCAAGCCTGCCGCCTCCGCCTCGATCCGTTCGGTGCCGAACGTCTCGTGTTCGCCGGGCGTGTCAATCCATCCCGGTTCGATCGCGTTGACGTTGATTCGGTGGCTGAACAACTCGACGGCGATTGTCCGCATCATGTGATTGAGTCCGTTCTTGGCGGCTCCGTAGGCCACGCAATGCGAGATTGGCAGGTAGGCCTGGACACTCGAGATGAACACGATCTTGCCGCCACCACCCCGTTCGACCATGTGGCGTGCCGTCAGTTGGCTGATATGAAACCCGGCCAGCAACGTGCCCCGCAAAGTCTGTTCGAAGAGCTCAGCGGGATATTCCAGGAACGAACATCGCTCGCTGTACGCGGGGTTACTGACGAGGATGTCGATCTGTCCCGCTCCCTCGATCGCCGACGACACCAGTTGTTCGCAGCCACTGCGTTCGAACACGTCGGCCTCTACCGCCAGGCACTGGCGGCCCATCGCTTGGACTTCGCTGACGGTCGTGGCGAGGTCGAGACTGCCGGGACGATCGTTGATCACCAGGTCGGCACCCCGCCGGGCCAATTGCAGGGCGCATCCTTTGCCGATCCCACGTCCGGCGCCTGTCACCAGGGCCCATTTCTCACTGAGTTCCATCCTCGGTTCCCCCGTCTTGAGTCGTTGATCGCCGGTGAAGGCGGTACAGCTTACAATGCGATGTCGTTGGGATCGATCAACGCGACGTGGGAGAGCGGCGATGAACAGGTGGTTTCGAGTGCTGCGGAGGCTTGTGGGGCTGCTCGTGGTCGGGTGTGGCGTCGTGTTGCCGGCTGCCGAGCCGGGCATGGTCCGGCTGAAGAATCCGCAATCGGTGTTGGGAGTGACAACGGCAGGCGGTGGGATCGTTGAGTTCCGTCTGAACGGGAACGCGGTCAACCCTCTGAACTGGACGATTCATGGGCTGGAGCCGGTCGAGGCAGGAAAACCGTACCTGCGGGGCCATTTTCTGTGCCTGGACCGTTGGGGGGCTCCTTCGGATGCCGAGGCCGAGCGGGGCGTGCCGTTTCATGGAGAAGCACCAAGGGTCAACTGGAAGCTGACGCGGGCACCGGCTGCCGGTGATGAGCACCCGTGGCTGAGAATGGGTTGCCGGTTGCCGCTGGCGGGCCTGTCGGTTGTGCGGAAGATCGTCCTGGCCCGGAGTTCGAGCGTTGCTCTGGTCAGCGAAACGGTGACGAATGACCGAAAGCTGGGACGGATCTACAACATGGTTCAGCACCCCTCGATCGCGGCCCCATTTCTGGATGACACGACACTGGTCGATTCGAACGCGACATCGGGGTTCTCGCAGGAGGGTGTTGTCCCCGATCGTGCCGGGAAGACGGGTCGGTGGCCACAAATGGTGATCGGAAACCAAAAAGTCGATCTCCGCCGCTTTCGTTCGACCGAATCGGATGGCACCGTCCACGACGTGTCGTCATTCGTGTTCGACAGAAAGACGCGACACGGCTGGGTGACGGCAGCAAACCCGAAAGTGAAGCTGCTGTTGGGGTACGCCTGGGAGACCCGGCACTACCCGTGGCTGAACATCTGGCGTCATCGCGAGAACGGTCGAGTGAAGTCACGGGGTCTCGAATTCGGTACGACCGGGTTGCACCAGCCGTACTCGACGTTGGTGACGCAGGGGAAGATCTTCGATCGTCCGCTCTACACGTTCATCGATGCGGGCCAGTCGACCAGTCGCGATTACATGGTGTTTGTGACCGCGGTGCCCGAGGATTTCTCCGGTGTGCAACGGCTGGTCGTCGACGACAAGAAGGCCGAGATCGTGTTGTGGGAGCACGCTCCCGGCAAGCGGCGAATCCGTCTGACGATCGACCTGCCGGCACTTGCTCCGAGTCGATGATCACGTTGGCTCAGTCGATCGCGAGTTCCAGCGGGTGCGACGTGAGCCTTCGAAGGCCGTCGGCGGTGACCCGGTAGTTCTGTTCCAGCCGAATGCCGGCCTTCAGCTCGGGACCGTACAGCCCGGGTTCGGCGGTGAACACGTCACCCTCTTCGAACGTATCGTCCCAGTTGGGGTTCAGGTGAGGTCCCTCGTGTGGGAACAGCCCGAAGGCGTGGCCGAGGTGATGGAAGAAGGCCCCGGGACGGTACTCGTCGAGCATGTCCTGGGCCGTCTGGAACAACTCCCGGCAGCTGACGCCCGGCCGCACGGTCCGTTCGACCATGTCCAGCGTGTCGACGATCGCCTGCCACGCCTTCAATTGGTCGTCGGTCGGACGGCCGTCGACAGACACCGTGCGGCAGTTGTCGGCGAAGTAGCCGCGGTAGGCCGGGCCGAGATCCAGGACGAACAGCTCCCCTGCCCCGGCCGGTCGGGGGCGAGGTGGTCCGCCGGGTGAGTTGGCCTGGTAGTCGTTGCCGAGGGCGGTCAGTGGCTCTCCGGCCACCTCGACGGCCGCGGCGTGCAACTGGTTGAAAACCTCCAGTTCGGTGATGCCCGGCTCGATGATCTCACGAGCCCGACGGTACATCGCCTCGGTGCACTCGATGGCTCGCTCGATCATCGCCAATTCGTCAGGGTCCTTGTTCCGGCGAAGTTGCCAGAGATCGGCTTCGATGTCCGCCAACTGTGGCGATGTCGTCCTGATTGAGATGTCCTGGAAATGGGGTCCGAACGTGGAGAACTCGACACCGATCCGATCGGCCGGGGGACGTCCGTCGAGTGCGGCTGCCAGCACGCGGGCGGATTCCTGTGGTTGTTCCTGTCGCAGCGTCGCGTGCCACTGGGCTTCGAAAGTGACAACGCTATCGGCTGCCACGTTGTCGGGAGCCGCGTTGGGGGCAGCCAGGGTGCAGTGGCCGTCGGAATCGAGCGCGACGGCGGTCTTGAGCAGGACGTGCGGCGTCCGAAAACCGGTCAGGTACTGGACGTGTTCGGGCTGAACCAGCAGAGCCCGCTCGAGATCACGTTCGGCCATCACGGCGATCAGCCGTTGTTGGCGTTCTCGACACAGCGCCGGGTCGAGTTGCAGGTGGTCGGCAGGCGCCGGGCCGGAGGGCCGATCGGTCACACCAGTTCCTTGATCAGTTCGCGACGTTCCAGCAGGTGGCGTGGCCGGCCGCTGAAGTCGTCGAACGTCATGCCCGGATCGACGCCCAGGTGGCGGTAGATCATCGCCAGGACGTTTTCGGGACGGTAGGCGTTGGCAGCCGGCACCTCGCCGCGCGAGTTCGACGCTCCGAGGATGCCCGTCTGCAGGCCGCCACCGGCCAGCATCACGCTCATCACCGCGCCCCAGTGGTCACGACCGGCGTTCTTGTTGACTCGAGGCGTACGTCCGAATTCTCCCATCGAGACGACCAGGACATTGTCGGCGAGTCCCCGCTCGTAGAGGTCGCTGACCAGCGCGGCGGCTCCCTGGTCGTAGCTGGGGGCCTTCTGTTTCAGGCGGTCGGCGATCTTGTTGTGGTCGTCCCAGCCGGTGACACGGACGGTGACACAGGTGACGCCGTGTTCGACCAATCGCCTGGCCAGCAGCAGGCTCTGGCCGTTGGATGTCCGTCCATAGGCGTCGCGTACGGCATCCGGTTCGGCGTCGATGTCGAAGGCCACGCGGGCGGCATCTCCGGTGATCAGGTCGAAGGCCTGGTAGGTGAAGTCGTCGACGGCTTCGGAGGTTCCCTGCAGATCGGCGAGCCGTCGCTGGGCGTCGAGCGCACCCAGCAGGCTCTTGCGGTCGCTGAGCCGTTGTCGGTTGAGCGTCTTGTTGAGTGCGAGGTTCTGGACCTTGAATCCCTTCTTCGAGGGATCGCTGACGGTTTCGAACGGGTTAAAACTCTTGCCCAGGTGGGCCGGCCCGCCGTTGCGCATGGTGCGGGGAACGGCGACGTAGGGTGGCAGCTTGGGGGCGTTGGGGCCTCTGACCTTGGCCACCACGCAGCCGAAAGCGGGCATCTGGTTGATGCCCCCCTTGGGGCCTCGCTTGTAGTACCCCGTCTGGGTCAGGTGGCTCGAGGGGTCGTGGCTGTTGCTGGGGTGATGGATCGAGCGGATGATCGCCAGCTTGTCGGCCAGCGCGGCCTGTCGCGGCATCCACTCACTGAAGATCACGCCCGGAAGGTTGGTCTGCACGGTGCCGAACTGACCCCGGTACTCCTTCGGAGCATTTGGCTTCGGGTCGTATGTTTCGAACTGCGTCGGGCCGCCGGCCAGTTCGATGAAGATGACCGAGGTGTTCCTGTTGGCGGAGGTGGGTTGAGCGTCGCGGGCGCGGAGGACCTGGTCGAGACCGAGACCGGCGAAACCGGCCATGCCGAGGGTGCCGACCTGGAGAGCGTTTCGACGGGAGACACCGTCACAGAACGTCGCAGAGCGTCCGGAGAAGGTCAGCATGCTGATGTCCTTGTCGCTGGGGGACAGCGTCGGTGGGCGAGGCGTTAGGCGATGATGTCGTGGACGATCTCACCATAAATATCGGTCAACCGGAAGTCGCGACCCGAATATCGATAGGTGAGTTTGGTGTGGTCGAGTCCGAGCAGGTGCAGCATCGTGGCGTGCAGGTCGTGGAAGTGGACCTTGTTTTCCACCGAATAGTACCCGTACTCGTCGGTGGCACCGTGGCTGATTCCCGGCTTGATGCCGCCGCCGGCCAGGAACATCGTCAGTGCGTGCGGGTTGTGGTCGCGACCGTCGTTGCCCTGAGCCACCGGTGTGCGTCCGAATTCGCCACCCCAGAGCACCAGTGTGTCCTCGAGGAGGCCGCGTTGCTTGAGGTCGCTGATCAGGCCGTGAATCGGCTGGTCGACTTCCAGGGCATTCTGCGGGAGCGATTTCTTCAGTCCGCCGTGCTGGTCCCACTTGTAGCTGTGCGAGACCTGCACGAAGCGGACGCCGCGTTCGGAGAATCTTCGCGCCATCAGGCACTGACGTCCGAAGTCCTTGGTGGCGTCGTTGTCGAGCCCGTAGAGCTTGTGAATGTTCTTCGGCTCGTCACTGATGTCCTGCAACTGCGGCGCTTCGCTCTGCATGCGGAAAGCGAGTTCGAACGATGCGATGCGGCTTTCGAGGTCCGAATCGGGGCCGGTCTCCTTGAACCGTTGCCGGTTGATGCGGTTCAGCAGGTCCAGTTCCATGCGTTGCAGCGAGCGGCGTCGGACTTTCGACTTGCCACCGATGAAGGGGAACCGGGCACGTTCGGCCGGGGTGGCCGCATCACCCATCGGCGTACCCTGGTACACGGCCGGCAGGAAGGCCGAACTCCAGTTGTTGACGCCCCCGTGGGTCAGGCTCGGGCAGATGGTGATGTAGCCGGGCAGGTTCTGGTTCTCGGTTCCCAGTCCGTAGTTGATCCACGACCCCATGCTGGGGCGGATGAACGTGTCACTGCCGGTGTGCAGTTCCAGCAACGCGCCACCGTGTCGCGAGTTCGATCCGTACATCGACTTGATGAAGCAGAGGTCATCGGTGATCTCTGCAATCTTGGGAAAGACCGAACTGACCCATGCACCGCTTTCACCGTGTTGCTTGAATGCCCAGGGTGACTTCAGCAGGTTGCCAGTGGCTCCGGATACGATCCGCGGCTTGGGGAACGGCAGGGGTTTGCCGTGGTCCCTGTCCAACTGCGGCTTGTGGTCGAACGTGTCGATGTGCGAGGGGCCGCCGTGCATGAACAGGAAGATCACCCGCTTGGCCTTCGGCGTGAAGTGAGATTGCCGGGGAGCCAGCGGGTTGTCCTGCCTCGCAGAGGTTTCGGCGGTCGCCTGGCGACTCATCAGGTCGGCCAGGGCCAGCATGCCGAAGCCGGTGGCCGAAGACGTCAGCATGTCTCGGCGGTTGGTCACCGGGGTGAACTGGTTGCAGCAGTGTGAGGTGTTGGACATGGGTGGCACTTGGTGGTGGAGTTGTTTCACTCGGCGTAGACGAACTCGGTGCTGGACAACAGGACCCGACACAGCGCCCGCCAGGCACGGATTTCCGGCGAGACTTTCTTCGCTTCGTCCTTCGCGTCGTTGTTGGTCTTATCGTCCTCGACGGCCGCCCGGCGGTACTCCGAGAGGAAGGATGTGGCCTGAGCGGTCTCGTCGGTGTCAGGACTCCGTCCCAGGAGGGACTGGTAGAGGGTCGTGAGCCGGGATGCCTCGTTGTCGCCGAGTGCCAGCACCCGGTCGGCAATCGTTGCCGACTGGGTGTCGACCAGGACACTGTTCATCAGGAACAGTGCCTGCGGAGCAATCGTGGTCGTGACCCGGTCGCCGTTGGGAAGGCTCGGGTTGGCGAAATCGAAGGCCTGAAAGACATCGAAGAGCGCACTGCGGACGACCGGTTGGTAGATGCTTCGCCGGGTGTTTTCGTAGACGTCGGTCTTCATGTTGTGCCCGGTGCCGGTGACATAGGCCCGGTTGTTGACCGTCATCAACGTACCGCCGATTCGTCGGTCCATCATTCCGCCGACGAACAGCAGCGCGTCGCGGACCTCTTCAGCCGACAGGCGACGACGGTCCATTCGCCACTGCAGCAGGTTCTCGGGATCGGCGGCAGCCGCCCGCTGGTGGAACCGGGTGCTCATGGCGAACGTTGACGAGAGCAGGATCTCGCGGTGCAGCGATTTCATCGACCAGCCGCGGCGGATCAGTTCGGTGGCGAGCCAGTCGAGCAGGCCGGAATGGGTCGGCCGCTCCCCGATCGCACCGAAGTTGTCGGTCGAACGGACCAGGCCGTGTCCGAAATGCCATCGCCAGATCCGGTTGGCCATGACGCGGGGAGCCAACGGGTTCTCAGGTCGGGTCATCCAGCGGGCCAGTTGCAGTCGTCCGCTGGTCTTCTTGGACAGCGGAGCCTGCTTCTCACCGGCGAGGATCTTCGGGAATCCGCGAGGTGCCGGGTCGCCGAGCGTCAGGTAACTGCCGCGGATGTGGATCTTGAGGTCTTCGATCGATCCGTCAGCGACCGCCATGGCCAACGGCAACTTGGGTTTGGCGGCCTCGAGAGACTTCACCGCTTTCCGTTGTGCTGCCAGTTGCTCTTTTGTCGCTTTACTGAAGGCGGACTCCAGTTCCTTGCTCGGCTTGTAGGGTCCGGATGTGCTGTAAAGGACCTCTCGCAATGCCTCGTGCTCGGGGTCCGCCAGCGGTTTGTCTTTGCCGTCAGCCGTCTGCTTCAACCAGAGGTCGTCAACTGCGGTGAAAAGTGATGCGTAGCCGGCGGCGAGTTGAGGCAGCGGCTGCTTGGCGTACTTGGCCAGGCGAGGGCCGGTTGTCGGCGGGACGGATGTGGCATCGGAAACGGCGTGGTGCCACAGAGACAGTGCCGATGTCTTGTTGGCCTGGGTCGCCTTGAGATGGGCGACCCATTGCTGCAGGACGGCGGCATGCAGGCCGTCGGGGTTGGCCATCTTGGAGGCCAGTGCTGTCAGCGTGGCAAGGTGGCCGGAGGCGTCCCCGGTCATCGGGACGATCAGGAACTTGTCGATGTGGGGAAACGGGCCCTGTCGATCGATCCGGATTGTGTTTTTGCCGGTTGTGAGTTCGGCCAGGACTTCGACGGACCATTTCTGGGTATCGGGATACCAGCTGCCGGTGGTTCGGCCCAGCGCCGACGGTTCCACGACGCCGCCGTTGACCAGGATTCGGCAAGGTCGGCTTTCGACGGCCGCCAGGCGGAACTCGAGTCGAAAGTTGCCGGCGTCTTTGATCGTCACGTCGTATTCAGCCGTGCTGAGGCCGGAGCCGCTGGCGATGACTCCGATTCCCTTCCCGTAGCCTGTGGTGAGCCGGGCGGCGTTGCCTCGATCGTAAGACTCGGCCTCACGAAGAATGACACCGGGTTGCTTGGCGGCCTGTGGTGTGCCCCCGAGAGGCTTTTGTCCGACCAGCAGCCGAGACTTCAACCACGTGCCGGTGGCGACCAGCAGGTAGTCGCCGGCACGGCGGCGCGAGGCCTTCAGCAGGATTTGCTTGGCGTGCCGAATGTCGTCCTCGATCTTTTGCTTCGATTCGGCGATCTTCTTCTTGTGACGGTTCTGGTTGGCGATGACGTCGCGGTCGGCCAGTTCGGTCTCGTTCCACTTGGCCACGACCCGAAAGTTCTCCATCGTCTTGGTGCTCTTGAGAATCCCCGCCAGGGCGTAGTAGTCGGCGGTGGGGATTGGGTCGAACTTGTGATCGTGGCACCTCGCACAACCGAGAGTGAGACCCAGGAAGGTCTTGCCGATCGTGTCGATCTGCTCGTCTATGATGTCCATCTGCATCTTCCGCGGATCATCCTCGGCGAGCATCTTGGGACCGAGCACCAGGAAGCCGGTGGCGATGATCCGTCTCAGGCGGGCCTCGGTGTCCCCGTCGTCCTTCATCAGGTCTCCGGCCAGTTGTTCTCTGACGAACTGGTCGTAGGGCAGGTCGGTATTGAAGGCACCGACGACGTAGTCGCGGTAGCGGAAGGCGTTGCCGTAACAGAGGTTTTCGTCGAGCCCGTTCGAGTCGGCGTAACGGGCGACATCGAGCCAGTGACGGCCCCAGCGTTCTCCGTAGGCGGGACTGGCCAGCAAACGGTCGACGACCCGCGATGATGCCTCGGCGGTCTCGTCGGCCAGAAAACTCTCGATCTCGCCGGAGGTCGGTGGCAACCCGGTGACGTCAAAGGTGATTCGTCGGAGCCACGCGAGGGGTGAGGCGGGAGGGGCGGGCGGGAGGCCGGCGGCTTCGAGCCGGGCCAGGATAAACCGATCGATGGGGCTGTTGGCCCAGTTTTTGGCCTTCACCGGTGGCGGCGGCGTGGCCGCCAGCGGCCGGAAGGCCCAGAAACTCTTCTGGTCTTCGGAGAACAGCGGCCCGCTCGAGGTCTTCGGCCTGGTGGCCGGTTTCGGGGCGGCCTTGGCGTTGGTCCACGGGGCCCCGCGTTTGACCCAGCTGGTCAGAATTGCCCGTTCGGCGGTCGGCAACTTCCGCTTCGGTGGCATCTTGAGTTCTTCATTGTGCCGGATGGCCGTCACCAGCAGGCTCTGGTCGGGCTTGCCGGGGACCAGTGCCGGCCCTCGCAGGCCGCCGGTCAACAGCCCGGCGAGCGACTCCATGCTGAGTTTTCCTTCGGGCTCGTCGCCCGAGTGGCATTCCAGGCAATGGGCGACCATCAGCGGCCGGACCTCCTTCTCGAAGAATTCGAGGTCCTCCGGCGTGGGAGCGGCGGCGCGGGCCGGCGTGAGTGTCAGCAGGACACCGATGATCGTGGCGACCGAAGTGCCGAAAGTGGGAACTGGCTGTGGCATCGGGGGATATTATAACAGGTCGGCGAGGGGCTCAACCGGGACTGGTTGGTCCTTCCGGGTCGAAGCCCGCCGGTCCGATTCGCCTGCGGCTGGCAGCCAAACGTTCCATCTGGCACAGTGGTTCCACGATGTCCGGTGAACACTCCGATCAGGCTTCCTCGCTTCCGGTTCCTCCCGGTGAGGAGATCTATCCCGAACTGCCCGAGCAGATGCGGGGTCGTGGCCCGGGCCGCCTGTTCCGGATGATGGGTCCTGGCCTGATCATCGCCTCGGTGACCATCGGCAGTGGCGAACTTGTCATCGCCTCACGTGGCGGCGCCATTTTTTCCTACGCCATGATGTGGTGTTTCTTTTATGGCGGGGCCTTCAAGGCGGTCCAGGTCTATACGGCGAGTCGCCATTTCACTCTGACCGGCGAGCATCCGTTGGAGAGTTGGAAGCAACTCCCCGGGCCACCGATGTGGTTTCCGTTGCTGGTGGTTCTGCCGGCGGTGGGCCTGATGCCGATAGCCTTTTCGGCGATTCCCGAGACGCTGGCCGGGTACATCCATCGCCTGTCGGGCTTGTCGACGACCGGTGATGACGTGGGGCCGTGGGCGTGGTTCGAGTTCTGTTCCAATGGCTGGGCCACGCTGGTGCTCGTCGTCTGCCTGCTGCTGGCGGTGGTTTCGAACTACAACATCGTCGAAAAGGTCTCGATCGGTGTCCTGGGGGTGCTGGTCGTACTGGTGTTGATTGCCGTGGTCGTGCTGGGCCCGGATCTTCGCGCGGCGTTCTTCGGACTGTTGGTTCCACAAGTCGGAGACTACCCGGAGTGGGTTTACGAGACTCCGGAACTGGCCGAGCGGTTTGCCGGCCGCAGTCCGTGGTTGGAGGTGTCGTTGTACCTGACGGCGGTCGGCGGGGGTGCGTACGACTACATCGGGTATATCGGGATGTCCCGGGAGAAGGGCTGGGGGTTGGCCGGCCGGGGGCCAGTCTCGCGAGAGGAGCTGGCGCGAGCCACTGCTGACCCGGTGACCATCGAACGCGCCAGGGCCTGGAGCCGTGTCCCGCTGGTCGACGCGGCCGGGTCCTTTGCGTGTGTCATCCTGGTCACCCTGCTGTTCGCGATGTTGGGCGCGATGGTGCTGCATTCAAAACACGCGATCCCGGTCGACAAGGAACTGCTGATTCACCAGGAGGACTTCCTGACCGCGCTGCATCCGCAGTTGAAGTGGGTGTTTCGTGGCGGCGTGTTCCTGGCATTCATCGGAACGCTGTACGGCGCCTTCGAGGTCTACCGGCACACCTGTCGAGAAGCCGGGGCGGTGGTGGCTCCCAGGACAACCGGCCGGCTGTCGGGTCGAGGGATGAAGATACTGGTGATGGGCTATTGCACAATCGGCGGGATGACCCTGACGTGGTTGCCGCAGTCGGTGGCCGGGAACATCATCGAACGCCTGACGCTGGGGAGCCTGGTCAGCGGAGCGGCCACCTGTGGCTTGTGGTGCTTTGCCATGATCTGGGTCGATTACGTGAGGATGCCAAAAGCCCTGAGGATGAGCCTGCGACTGAAGATCGTGACGGCCATTGCGGGAATCTCGATGACCGCGCTGGGAGCGACCAGCATCTACAAGTATTTCGTGCCGTGAAGCAGAACCAGGGAGATCGTCTCGATGAAGATCGTTGATTTCGAAATCCACCGTTGCCGCATTCCGCTGGATCGCCCGATCGGTGATTCGCAGGTGATCTTCACCGAGCATTTCATGACGGTGCTCGAACTGAAGACCGACGACGGCCAGACGGGCGTGGGTTTCGAGCTGCAGCAGGGGATGCCGATTCCCGCCCTGCCTCAACTCGAGGCCCAGTACCGCTACAACGGCTGGTCGGCCGTCGAGGGCCAGTCGCCGCTGGGGATGGCGATGAGGATCGGACGTCCTCGAGGCGGAAATGTCGGGGCGAGTGCCTTGGGACTGGCGACCGAGACAGCGATGTGGGACCTCGCGGCGAAACAGGCCGCCCTGCCCTTGTACCGGCTATTTGGTGGCACCGATCCCCGGGTCCCGGCCTACGGCAGCACGCTCGACTTTCATCTCGACGAGGCCGAGTTTCGGTCGTGGATGGGGCACTTTGCCGAGGTGGGCATGCGGGGCATCAAGATCAAGGTCGGGCACCCGGACATCGAATGGGATCTCAGCCGCCTGGCCATGGTCCACGACGTGCTGGGCGAGGACATCGACGTGATGATTGACGCCAACGAGGCCTGGTCGCCCAAGGAGGCGATCGGGCGGATGAAGCGGTACGACGACGAGGGGTTCGAGATCTTCTGGATCGAGGACCCAATCACCCGCGAGGACTACCCGGGCTACTCGATGCTGGCGGCCGAGATCGGTACGGCGCGAATCAACACGGGCGAATACCTGGGCTTTCACGGGAAGCGTCGATTGCTGGAGAGTGGTGGCGTGGACGTGCTGAACATCCACGGCCAGTTCCAGGCTTCGCGGGCGGCGGCGCACCTGGCCGGTGACTACGGGATCCCGGTGTCGCTGGGGAACACGTTGCTGGAACTGGGCGTGCACCTGGCGGCGAGCCTGCCGGAATGCCTGTACCTGGAGTTCAGCGACCTGGCCTGGAACCGAATGGCCACCGAGCCGGTGAAGTTCGAAGATGGCCACGCGATCGCACCCGACCGGCCCGGCCACGGCATCACGCTCGATCGAGACGCCCTGGCCGAGTACTCCGAACCGGGGTGATTGCGGGGCCGCTGCCCTACTGGTCCGCTTCCTCGAGCAGTTTCTCGTACTCGGCCACCAGCGGTCGGTAGGCGAAGTTGGCCAGCGTGGCAATCAGTCCCCGGTCGCTCTGCCCCTGGGCGACGTCGGCCAGGCTGGTGATGGCTCCGTTGAGCTGATCCAGTGCGGTCTCCATCTGCTCGATCGCCGTGTCCAGGTCCTTGGCCTTGCGGGCCGTGGCCGCGGCCTTCAGTGCCTTGACCGCTCCCAGGTACGCCACGTTGAACTCGCTTCGCTTGGCGTAATAGAACAGCAGTTGCTTGCCGCCGTTTCGGTGAAGCGGAGCTCCCTGGACGCGGTACAACTCGATCATCCACTGCGTGTAGTGGTCGTTGACGTCGTCGAACCACTTGGGCGGATCGCCGGGACTGTTGTGCTTCAGGAACATGCCCGGCACGGGGAACCCGAAGCCGATGGCGTTCTTGTCGAGGGTGTCGGTGGCGTCCTCGAGGTGGTTCCATCCGATCAGCAGCCGTTCGCTGCCGGCTCGGTTCCCGAGGATGCCCTCCCAGAGGTCGTGATGAGCCGACACGCGGGTGGTCTTGGGGTCCCAGGAGGCTCGCGAGAGGTAATGGACCGTCGAGTCGAGTTCGCCGGGGATCCAGTACCGTGTCGAGAACCCGTCCCAGCCCAGCTTGCGGATTTCTCGGACCAGCGTGTCGATGTGCCGGGTGGTGGATTGGGCCAGCACGCCGACATTGTCGTCGGCCAGTGTCATGATCAGGCTCGCCTTGACCTTCTTGGCCGGCAACTGCGCCAGCAGTTCCTTGCTCTCGGCGATTCGTCTCGCCGTGTAGTCGACGAAGTTCAGGGTGCCGGCTCCGGTGGGCAGCACGCGGTCGAGTATCGGGAACAGGGCCGGGTCGGGTTGCCGGATGACCAGTTCCACCTTCGAGCCGTCCGCTCGTTTCAGCAGCTTGCCGTCGTCGAACAGTCGGCAGAAGAAGGCCATGCCGACGACATTGCCCTTGATCGAGGCTTCGCCACGGTCGCCCCTGGCGATCAGCTTGCGGTTGCGGGCCGAGGCGACCAGTTTCGCCAGCGTCGTGTCACCGAGATCCTGCCGCTGGTCAAGTTCCGTCCAGGCGGTCTCGGCGTGGGCGTTCCATTCGGGGAACTCGGGAACCGAGACATACAGCGCGTCGAGCCCGGGGTACGTCTGCAGGAACGCCCGGATCCGCGTGGCGATCAGCCGGCCCAGGATCGGATCGTCCGGTTTGTGCTTGGCACCGGGTCCGATGGTGAGGCTCTTGAGCTGGTGGACCTTGGCCGAACCGGGCAAGGCGTCGGCGAATTCCTTGGGGAATTCGAGCACCGAGGTCGAGAGTCCGACCGTCATGCCCAGGTCGTGCGAGACATCGATCACGCCGGTGATCAGCTTCTTGCCGGCGGCAACCTTCTGCTTGTAGGTGGTCAGGCCGACGAAGTCGGGATTCTCGAAGATCTTGGCCCCCTTGAACACCGCCCGGCCGGGAGTGTCTCCGTCGACCTTCAGCACCTCGCCGAACCAGTGCAGGGCTGTCTGCCGCTGGACGCCACGGAACTTGTAGTCGACGAACGGTTGCCACGCGTAGACGCTGATCAGGATGCGGTTGAACTTCATCTTGGCCAGTTGCCGAATGAAGGCCTTGTGTTCGGCCAGGCCCCACGATTCGGGGCCGATCGCGAAATCGTTGATCGTCCGCCACATCCGAGATCTCAACTCGGGTTCTTCCACGATGTCCAGCTCGGGCAGCGCAAACAGTCTCTGTGGCGGAAAGAAGTCCTGGCGGAAGGTGTAGCGGACGCCGAGCCGGTGTCCGAGCTCACAGACGGCCCAGAAGGTGGCTGCGGGGCTGCCGCCCCCGACGACCAGCGTCCGTCCACCGGCGGCGGTCTTGAGACGGCGGATCACCAGTCCCTGGTCGGTGACCTTCGGCCATGTCCTGCCGACGGCCCTGGCGACGGCCGGGTTGGTGGCGGGGCTGCCGATGAGCACCGTCACACCTGTGTTGGGAGCCTTGTCGCGGACGACCGCCGAGGAAACACCGAAGAGCTGTTTCCACTGCGAGGCGAGTTCGCCGGCGGCGTCGAGTTCCAGCGGCGGGGCTTTGCCTCCGACGACGATCGAGACGGTTTCGGCGGCCGGAAGGCTGGTAGTGAGCAACAGCAGCGAGACTGCGAGGGCGTGACGGATCATGGTGTCGACTCCTGCCGCCGTCCGGTTGTCGACCGGGGGGCGAGGTGAATGAGGTCCAGCTGGCCGGCGGACTATTTCTTGGTCTTCTGTCCGGCCGACTTGTTGGCAAAGCAGTACAGGGTGTTGATGGTCCGGACATAGATCCGGTCTTCGGCGATCGCCGGGGTGGCTACGCAACTCTCGCCGATGTCGTTCTTGGCCAGGTACTTCAACTTCGGTCCCTGTTGCAGGACGACGATGAAGCCATTCTCACCGGTGACATAGATCTTGCCGTCACCGTAGACCGGGGATGCGTAGTAGTGGCCCAGGTTGCGGATGCGACGACGGGGCCAGTGGGTCTTGCCGTCGACGGCCGAGAATGCGGCGGAGATGCCACCTTCCTTGACGACGAACAACTGGTCGTTGACGACCAGTGGAGAGGCGATGTTGGAGGGGGCCTTGGTGTTGAGATTCCATTCCATGTGCGTCTTGGTCACGTCGCCGGTGCCGCCGCCACGGATCATCTGGATGATGTTCCCGCCCCCGACCCGGTTGGTCTTGGCCTGGAACGCGTCGTCGATTTCGTCGCCGATCAGGAATCCGTCCTTGTTGGCGTCGCCCTTGTCGAACTTCTTCCAGAAGGCCTTTCCCAGTTCAGTCTTGTCGAGCTTCTTGTCCTGGTTGGTGTCCTTCCACTGCAACAGGGCGAATTTCAGGGTACGGGCGGTGTCGCCGTAGCTCTGGACCGATACGTAGATCTTGTCGTCGACGACCGCCGGAGTGGTCATGATGGTCCGCAGCAGCGAGTTGCAGTTCCAGCGGACCTTGCCGTTTTCGGGGTTGTAGCCCTTCAGCTTGCCGCTGCCGGCCATCACGATGTCGGTCTGCTTGCCCGAGGTGACCACCACCGGGACGGAGTAGCCACCGAGCATCTCGGGACGCCTGGTCAACCACTTCTGCTTGCCCGAATACTTGTCCAGTGCGACCAGGTAGCTGTCCAGGTCATCGTCCAGGCAGAAGATCAGCTTGTCCCCGTGCAGGATCGGCGAATTGGCCGCTCCCCAGCCGAGCAGGTAAAACGGAATCGGGGTCTCGTGGGTCCAGAGGTGCTTGCCGTCGCTGGCATCCAGGCACAGCAGTCCGATGGTGCTGAAGTGCACGTAAACCCGCTCGCCGTCCGAGCAGGGCGTGCAGGAGGCGTGCTGGTTGGGCCAGGTGATCTCGGGAAGGTTGTTGCCGGCCGGAAAGGACGTTTTCCAGAGCTCCTTGCCGGTCAAGGCATCGAAGGCGAAGACGTTGAATTTCTCCTGGCCCTTCTTGCCCGTGACAGCCGTCTCGATGCAGCGGCCGCCCGAGACGATGGGGCAGGCGATGCCGGTACCGAGCGTCTTTTTCCAGACGACGTTCTCGGTCGTCGAGAACGTGACCGGCAGGTTCTTGCTGCTCTTGGAGACCCCCGTGGCGTTGGGGCCGCGGAACTGGTCCCAGTCTTCAGCGTGGGCCGGCGGCGACAGGGTGGCGCAGATTGTGATGGTCAGAAGCGACTGCAACGAGCGGAGGTTCATAGGTCGATTCCCTGGTGGACGGATGACCGGACGTAGAGGCTCGGTACGGCCCCGGTCTGCCGGTGACCATACCGCGGTCAGACGGTCGACTTCAACCGGTGCGGAGGGATCCGGGGCAAATGAGCAGAATCGAAAACGGTCAAACCGTATTTGAGTCAATTATTTTTCCTTTCGGCCGTGACAGGTTGTTTCCGAGGCACGTATAATCGCGAACTGATGCGAACAGTGGATGGGTCTCCTCTCTGTCGATTTGACGGAACCCGAGAGAGGTGGATCCTGACGGTTGAGCCAGCGGCAGGTCGAACGAGGACTGACGCTTGTGGGGGCGGCACGCGGGGTTCCATTCAGGTCACACTTTCAACTGTTCACTTTCTCAAGAGCGTGAGGACAAGAAGATGTCACGTAAGATTCTGGTTGCCGCGTCGCTGTGCGTCGCTGTGCTGGTGACCGCTTCGGTTACCGATGCCGCAAAGGAAAAGAAGAACCCTCTGAAGGGCGTCAACTGTTTCCTGAAGAAGACCAAGGATGGCAAGCCGATCGCCGTCAAGAAGGCGTGCGCCGTGACCTACAAGGGCGCGACGGTGTACTTCTGCTGTGGTGGATGCAAGAACAAGTTCGCGAAGGATGCGAAGTGTCGTGCAGCCAACGCCCACAAGGCCAACCACCAGTTGGCGGCTACGGGCCAGGCCAAGCTGGCCAAGTGTGTGTTCACTGGCAAGAAGTTGAACACGGCGACCAAGATCAAGGTCGGCGGCGTCGCCATCTGCTTCTGCTGCAACATGTGCAAGGGCAAGGTCCTGAAGGCCAAGGACAAAGTCGCGTTGGCTTTCAGCGACAAGGCTTTCGCCAAGGGCTACGTGGTAGCCAAGAAGAAGTAATTTCGTCGCCCAGGCGACGATGCTGATTCGGCGGGGCACTCCTCCTGTTGGGGGAGTGCCCCGTTTCTTTGCGCTTGTCGGACGGGGGAGCACAGTCCGGCGACTGAATCCCGTTCAGGTGTCTCCGGCTACTGCTGCTGCTGACCGGGGACGACAGTGATCGTCCGCTTCCGTTCGTCGATGCGGGTCACCTTGCCGAACTTGATGCCGTCGACGATCGCCTGGAGCGACTGGCTTGTGCTCAGGATGATCGTCGTGGCGTCGTTGCTCGAAGTCACGTCGGGCACCTCGTCGGACTTGGCCAGGCTCCGCAGGGTGGCGATGTGGTCCCGGCGGGCCTTCTCGTCGATCGCGCCCTGCAGGACCACCGTGATCGATGTCGCGACGTTGGAGGGGCGTGGTTGATTCGCTGGTGTTGAAGCGGCTACCAACAGAGGGATCACGGCAAGTTGAGCATCGGCCAGCGCCTTGTTGAACGAATCGGACGAGTCGGCTTTTTCGAGCGCGGCGGCCGAGGTGTCCAGTGCGTCGAGGACTGCCAGCCAGTTCTTCCGCGACGCGGCTGTTCCGGCTGCGGGCATTGCCTCGACCGACTGGCTGCCCAGTCGCAAGATCTCGTCCAGTGCCGAGGCCAGATCGGTGGGGAACCACTGACCGTCGACGATGATGAACTGGCTGGGTGGTGCTGGTTCTGCCCCCCCGTTGCCCTGGACTTCACCGATCTGCAACTGCGCTTGCTCGCTCGTTCGATCGACCACGGTGATCTTCGACGTGGCCAACTGGCCCAGTGGATCCCCTTGTTCGCTCGAGGAGATCGCACGGAGCTGTTTGAGGAATCGCGTGCCGGTTCCGGCACAAAAGGCCTTGCCGTCAAATGTCGCCAGCGTCTTCACGTCCTTCAACTCGCTGGTCAACAGCGTGTCGAACAACTCGAGCAGGGCCGGCCAATTCTCGTCGAGTTGTTTCTGGTCCAGTTCACGCAGTGGCAGGCCCGGGTTGTTGATCAACAACCCCTTCTTCGCTCTCGCGACATCGACCAGCCGTTTCAGTGAGACGAATGTGCGGTTCCAGATCTTCGCGTCCATCTTGCCCGCGAAGTTCCTGACCAGCGCGTCGATGTCTCGCTGATAACGAGACGGCAGGAATGCCCAGATCGCAGTCGCCTTCCCATCCTGGACGCCTTGGAGCACGCGACGCACCGCCATCGACGGGTCGGTGTCGGCCGGAGCCCCTTCAGCACCGTCTGGCTTGGTGGTCCCAGGCTGTCCGTTGACCGGCACGACGGAGGTGCCTTTGTCGACGGTTGGATCCTTCGAAATTCCGGGATTGTCCGTGTCTCCGCCACAGCCAACCAGGCCGTAGGCTCCCACGGCAGACAACGCCAATGCTAAACCCCACTGTCTCATCCTTCGTCCTCGTGACTGTTGCATTCGACTCCAGGACCCCCTGCCCTGACTCTCGATCGAATCGGCCGCCATCCTACCCGCATTCCGCGATCCGAAAACCCGTTTCAGACCAAGAATACCTGTGGACGCGGTAACGCCTGCTTGAAACCAGCATGTCGGTCGTCTAAAGTGGCGATTTGTTCCAGTAATACTGTGTGCCAAACATAATCGGAATTTCTTATACGTTCGGTCCGCTCGACGGGTTGGTTGATTGCACGATGCACTTACGTAACGTCGAGTTGTTCTGCGAGGTGGTTTCGCGAAGCAGTTTCTCGAAGGCAGCCGAGGCCCACCAGGTTTCTCAGTCGGCAGCCAGCCAGGCTGTCCAGACGCTCGAGGACCGTCTGGGGACTGTGTTGATTGACCGTTCGCAGCGACCGTTGTCACTGACGACCGCCGGGCAGATCTATTACGACGGTTGCCGTCATCTGCTGGACACATTTCGCCAGATTGAGGAGCGGGTTTTTGCGATCAACGACCGGGTGACGGGTCGCCTGCGGCTCGCGGCGATCTACTCGGTCGGACTGATCGAGATGGCCGAATCGGTGTCGGAGTACCGCGACGCGTTTCCGGACGTTTCGTTGTCTGTGGATTATCTGCATCCGGATGCCGTGGCCCAGCAGATCCTGGACGGAGATGCTGATCTGGGAATCGTGTCGTTTCCACGTGCTGGCGGTGAATTCACGGTCGTACCGTGGCTCGAGCAGAAGATGGTGATTGTCCTGCCACCGGGCCATTCCCAGGCTCCCCGCAACGGCTCGGACGCCTGCCGTTCACCGGAAGTGATTGACGGCGAACCATTTGTCGGTTTTTGCGGTGGCCTGCAGGTCCGTCGTCAGATCGACCGTTGGTTGAAGGCTGCGGGCGTGTCGGTTGACGTGGTGCACGAGTTCGACAACTGCGAGCACATCAAACGAGCCGTCGAGGCGGGATCGGGTGTGGCGATCCTTCCCGAACCGACGCTGCGCAGCGAGGTGGCTCGAGGATCGCTGGTTACTCTGGACCCCGACGGCAGTGACTGGAAACGGCCACTGGGGTTCATTCATCGCCGCAATCGTCAACTGACCATGGCGGCCGAGCGGTTCATCGACAAACTTGCAGAGACGATCGATGGCCAGTAGACACCAGGACAACCAGCCGCCACAGTCCATCGATCCGCCGGTCGTTCCACTCGGCCAGGCGGAGATTTTTCGCAACGGCCGGCCCAGGAAGTACGGGTTGTACGACCCCGCCAACGAACACGACAGTTGTGGCGTCGGTTTCGTGGCTCACATCAAGGGCGAGCGGTCGCGGCAAATCGTCGACGACTCGCTGCACATGCTCGACCACATGGCCCACCGCGGCGCGTGCGGTTGCGAAGCCAACACCGGCGACGGGGCGGGCATCCTGACCGCCCTGCCCTACGAGTTTCTTGAGAAGGTCGCCGAGAGCGACCTCGGGACGAGTCTTCCCGAACGCGGGCTGTACGGTGTCGGAGTGGTGTTTCTGCCGCGTGACGAGACCGAACGAGAGGCGTGTAAACAGACGGTCAACCGGGTGATCCAGGAGGAGGGCCAGTCGCTGCTGGGTTGGCGCAGCGTGCCGGTCGATCCCGATCGCGCCGACATCGGCCCTTCGGCTCGTGCCGCCGAACCGGTCATCGAGATGCTCTTCATCGGTGCTGCCGACGGGGTCGTTCACGAAGACCTGGAGCGGAAGTTGTTTGTGATCCGCAAGCGGGTCAGCCACCAGTTGCGTGGCAGCGATCTTGAAGAGGCCCTGTTGTTCTACATCTGTTCGCTCTCGAGCAAGGTCCTGATTTACAAGGGAATGCTCACGTCCCAGCAGGTTCCGCTCTACTTCGACGACCTGCGCGACCCCGATTACACCAGCCACCTGGCGATGGTTCACTCGCGGTTCTCGACAAACACATTCCCCAGTTGGGACCGGGCCCAACCGAACCGGTTCATGAGTCACAATGGTGAGATCAACACCCTCCGCGGAAACGCCAACTGGATGCACGCCCGCCAGGGGGTCCTGCAGAGTGACCTGTTCGGCGAGGATCTGGTGCGGCTGTTCCCGGTCATCGAACCGGAGTGTTCCGATTCGGGCAACTACGACAACGTGCTGGAGTTTCTTTATCACGCCGGCCGCAGTTTGCCCGAGGCGGTGATGATGATGATTCCCGAGGCGTGGCAGAACCACCATTCGATGTCCGAAAAGAAGCGGGCGTTTTACGAGTACCACTCGGCGTTGCAGGAACCGTGGGACGGACCGGCGTCGATTTCGTTCACGGACGGTCACTACATCGGCGCAGTGCTGGATCGCAACGGTCTTCGACCCAGCCGCTACTATGTCACCCACGACGACCGGGTGATCATGGCCAGCGAGGTGGGTGTCCTGGAGGTCGACCCGGCCAACGTCCGGCAGAAGGGGCGGCTGCAACCGGGAAAGATGTTCCTGGTCGATTTCGAGCAGGGTCGGATCATCACCGATGAGGAACTCAAGGGCGACGTCGCAAACAGGCGGCCCTATTCCGAGTGGCTCGAGAACCAACGGGTGCGACTCTCGGAACTGCCGTCGGCCGATACGCCCGAGACCTACTCGTCCGAGGAACTGATCAGACAGATGAAGTCGTTCGGCTACACGACCGAGACGCTGCAGTTCATGCTGCTGCCGCTGCTCGATCAGCAGAAGGACCCGATCGGGTCGATGGGCAACGACGCCGCGCTGGCCTGCCTGTCGGACCACCCGCGGATGCTCTACGACTATTTCACACAGCTCTTCGCCCAGGTGACCAACCCCGCGATCGACTCGATCCGTGAGGACGTGATCATGTCGCTGGAGTGCTACATCGGTCCGGAGGGGAACCTGCTGGAGACCAGCGAGAGCCAGGCGCATCGGTTGGTGGTGTCTCACCCGATCCTGACCAACGAGGAACTCGCGTCGATCCGTTCACTGGATTACGGCGATTGGACCACTCGCACCGTCGACATCACCTACCTTCGCAGCGAGGGGATCGATGGATTGCGGCCCGCGCTGGAGCGGATTTGCGTCGAGGTCGAGGCGGCAATCGGGGCCGGCGACAGTTTCGTCGTGCTCAGCGATCGCCGTTCCGGTGTGGACCGGGTTGCGGTCAGTTCATTGCTGGCTTGCGGGACCGTGCATCACCACCTGGTCCGCAACGAACTGCGGACCAGGATCGGACTGGTGTTGGAGAGTGGCGAGGCCCGCGAGGTGCACCATCACTGCCTGCTGGTCGGTTACGGGGCCGATGCAATCAATCCCTACCTGACGTTCGAAGCGCTCTCGCAGGCACGCCGTGACGGGTTGCTCGACGAGTCGTGGAGCGACGAAAAGATCGTCTCGATCTACCGCAAGGGTGTTGCCAAGGGCATGCTCAAGGTGATGGGCAAGATGGGGATCTCGACCCTGCAGAGTTACAAGGGGGCACAGATCTTCGAGGCCGTCGGACTCGACGACGAGATCGTCTCGAGTTGTTTCACCGGCACGGCCAGCCGCATCAAGGGGGTCGGCTTCGCCGTGGTGGCCGACGAGTCGCTGCGGCGGCACGAACTGGGTTACCCGACCCGTGGCGGTTCGTCGGAGCCGTCCGGGTCATTGCCCAACGCGGGCCTGTTTCACTGGCGTCGCACCGGTGAAAAGCACGCGTGGAACCCGTACACGATTGCCGAGATCCAGGAGGCCGCGCGGTCAGGTGACCGGACCGCCTACGACCGCTTCTCGAAACTGGTCAACGAGCACACGACTCGCGAGTGCCACCTGAGAGGTCTGTTGACGTTCTCAGAGCGGGCCAGCGTGCCCCTGGAGGAGGTGGAACCGGCCAGCGAAATCGTCAAGCGGTTCTGCACCGGTGCGATGAGCTACGGTTCGATCTCGATCGAGTCGCACGAGGCGTTGGCGGTGGCGATGAACCGGATGGGGGGCAAGAGCAATACCGGCGAGGGCGGCGAGGACTATCGGCGCTTCGAGCCTCTGGAGAACGGCGACTCGAAGCGGTCGGCGATCAAGCAGGTCGCATCGGGTCGCTTCGGTGTCACGGCCTGGTACCTGACCAACGCCGACGAGTTGCAGATCAAGATCGCCCAGGGTGCCAAGCCCGGCGAAGGGGGTGAGTTGCCCGGTTCCAAGGTCGACAAGGTCATCGCCGCAACCAGGCATTCGACTCCGGGAGTCGGCCTGATCAGTCCACCACCTCACCACGATATCTACTCGATCGAAGACCTCGCCCAACTGATCTACGACCTGAAGAACTCGAATCCCTCGGCCAGGATCAGCGTCAAGCTGGTCGCCGAGGTTGGCGTCGGAACGATCGCGGCCGGGGTGGCCAAGGGGCACGCAGACAACATCCTGATTTCCGGCTCGGGGGGTGGTACGGGGGCGAGTCCGTTGACGAGCATCAAGCACGCGGGGCTGCCCTGGGAACTGGGGATCGCCGAGACGCATCAGACGCTGGTGATGAACGACCTCCGCAGTCGGGTTCGACTGCAGACCGACGGCCAACTCAAGACGGGTCGTGACGTGGTGGTCGCCACGCTGCTAGGGGCCGAGGAGTACGGTTTTGCCACCGCTCCGTTGATCACGCTGGGTTGCATCATGATGCGCAAGTGCCACCTGAACACCTGCCCGGTCGGGATTGCGACTCAGGATCCCGACCTGAGGAAGAAATTCAACGGCAAGCCCGAGCACGTGGTGAACTACCTGTTCATGGTGGCCGAGGAAGCCCGCGAGATCATGGCATCGCTGGGGTTCCGGACGATCAACGAGATGGTCGGCCGTGTCGATGCCCTGGCGGTTGATGACGCGATCGATCACTGGAAGGCCCAGGGAGTCGACCTGTCGTTGGTGCTCGCTCCGGCGATCAAGCCTCACGAGGCCGTCGAGGTCTACTGCACCCGCGACCAGGACCACGGCCTGGCCGACGTACTCGATCGCCGGTTGATTTCCGGGTGCAACGCTGCGATCGAGACCGGGGAGTCGGTGCGATTGGAATTTCCGATCATCAACACCGACCGCACCACCGGCACGATGCTCAGCCATGAGGTCTCCAAGAAGTGGGGGGCCGCTGGCTTGGCCGATGATACGATTTGCCTGAAGTTGACCGGTTCGGCCGGCCAGAGTTTCGGGGCTTGGCTGGCTGCGGGAATCACCATGGAACTCATCGGTGACGCCAACGACTATATCGGGAAGGGACTCTCCGGCGGCCGGATCATCGTGGCGCCGCCGGTGTCGAGCACGTTTGTCGCCGAGGAGAACATCATCATCGGCAACGTGGCCCTGTACGGAGCGATCAAGGGCGAGGCCTATTTCCGGGGAATAGCGGCCGAGCGGTTCTGTGTCAGAAACTCGGGGGCCGATGCGGTGATCGAGGGCGTGGGGGATCATTGCTGCGAGTACATGACCGGGGGCCGCGCGGTGATCCTGGGGCCGACCGGTCGCAACTTCGCCGCCGGGATGTCGGGCGGGGTGGCCTACGTGTATGACCCACCAGGCGAATTCCTGCCCCGTTGCAATCTCGAGATGGTGGCGCTTGAGAAAGTCGGCGGCGAGGCCGACGAGATGGAGTTGCGGGAGTTGATCGAGAAGCACCAGAGGTACACCGGTTCGAGTGTCGCCGAGACGATTCTCAGTGACTGGGCGACGAATGTGGGTCATTTCCACAAGGTGATGCCGGTGGACTACAAGCGGGCGTTGGCCGAAATGGCTCGGGAGGCGGCCGAGGAGCAGGCTGTGGAATCGCGTTGATCGCATGCGATTGACTGGACAGCACGGATAACGGTCCGCCACGAGCGGTGGGCCGTGGCTATGCAACAAGGCGGACGACGATGGGAAAACCGACAGGGTTCATGGAGTACACCCGGGAGGCGGCTCCGTACCGCGATCCGGTGGCCCGGCTGGGTGACTGGAATGAGTTCGTGGAATTGCCGGTCGTCGAGGATCTCGCCCGGCAGGGCGCCCGTTGCATGGATTGTGGTGTGCCCTTTTGTCACACCGGTGGATTGATGGCCGACATGGCTTCGGGGTGCCCGGTCCACAACCTGATTCCCGAGTGGAACGACCTGGTCTACAACGACCGCTGGCAGGACGCCTTGGATCGGTTGCACGAGACGAACAATTTCCCCGAGTTCACCGGCAGGGTCTGCCCGGCTCCGTGCGAAGGGGCCTGCGTGCTGGGGATCATCGATCCGCCAGTGACAATCAAGACCATCGAACAGGCGATCGTCGATCGTGGATTCGAGGAGGGCTGGGTGGTGGCCGATCCGCCGGCCGAGCGGACCGGCAAGACGGTTGCGGTGGTCGGGTCGGGGCCGGCCGGGCTGGCCTGTGCCGATCAACTCAACCGCGCCGGGCACCGCGTGACCGTGTTCGAACGTCACGACCGCGTGGGGGGGCTGTTGATGTACGGCATTCCCAACATGAAGCTCGAGAAGTCGGTCGTGCAGCGGCGGGTTGACCTGCTCGCCGCCGAGGGAGTTGAGTTTCGGGTCAACACCGAGATCGGTGCCGATGTCGCCGCAGCGGAATTGCGGAGTGACCACGACGCGATCGTGCTGTGTGTCGGAGCCACGCGGCCCCGGGATCTTCCGGTACCGGGTCGGGACCTGCATGGCGTGCACTTTGCCATGGAGTTCCTGCACGCAAACACCCGCAGCCTGCTCGATTCCGAGCACGCGGACGGCGACTACATCGACTCCCGTGACAAGAACGTGATCGTCATCGGCGGCGGAGACACCGGCACCGATTGCATCGGCACCGCGATGCGGCAAGGCTGCAAGAACCTGGTCAACTTCGAGATCGTTCCGCGACCACCCGACGAGCGGGCCGAGGACAACCCGTGGCCGCAGTGGCCGCAGATTTTTCGGGTCGAATACGGGCACGCCGAGGCCGCGGCCGCCTTCGGTGATGACCCCCGCGAGTTCAGCATCGAGACACTCGAATTCACCGGCGACGAAGAGGGCAGGCTGACGGGGCTGAGAACCATCGAGATCGATTGGGGCCGGCCGCAGGAGGGCGGTCCCCCGTTCAGTCAGGTCGAGGGCAGCGAACGGGAATGGGAGGCCGACCTGGTGTTCCTGGCGATGGGCTTCCTGGGGCCAGAACAGCTCATCGGTGATCAGCTCGGGGTCGAGACCGACCCGAGGTCGAACTACCACGCCGACTACGGCCAGTTCACCACTTCGCTCGAGGGTGTGTTTTCGGCCGGGGACTGCCGGCGTGGTCAGAGCCTGGTCGTCTGGGCGATCAACGAGGGGCGTGGAGCCGCCCGCGAGTGTGATCGCTTCCTGATGGGTGAGTCGAGGTTGCCGTAGCCGTGTGGGTGACGGCTTCGGTTACTGGATTCCCACCTCGTCGGGTGTCAGCACCTCGCGGCTCACGTCCTGGAGGAAATCCTTGACCTCGTCGACGTTGGACGGTTTCACGGCCCCGACGTTCACCCCCACACCGGGGTTGCGGATCAGCCAGGGCAGCATGGCCAGGGTGGCGCGGGCGTAGGTGGGGTAGACCGGAAGGTCACGCTCGGGATTGGCCTCGACATAATCATCCATCAGCTCGCCGAGCGAGGTGTGAGCCACACGCGGGTGTCGGTGATGGGGGCCGTGGACGAAGATGTCGAAGTTCAGGAACGACGTGATGCGTGTCAGCCAGTTGCGGCCGCGGACGGTCCGGGTGCCCAGCAACGGGTCGAAACTGGCCATTCCCAGGTGCTCGGTGAACTTCCGCATCGTCTGGAGAAAACCGGCTATGGTCAGCGGGATCCACCAGAGCTGAAGGAAGTCCACCCAGGTACTCGACACGGTCAGGTACACGGCCAGGCCCGACCAGCAGATCGCCGCGGTCAGGTACTCGCGTCGAATCAACAGACGGGACGATGCGGAAAGAGGAGAGTTCTTGCTCCAGAAAATCCGCCCGTAGACGATCATCGCTCCGCAGAACCCGAACAGCAGGTCGAACATCGCGAACGCGCGCCGGAATCCCCGGCTCCGGTTCGGATCGCTGTAGGGCCACAGTTCCCAGTCGGTCGGCCGATTCAGGTAGGCGTGGTGCGTGATGTGGGTTTCGCGGTAGACGGTGTAGGGAATGAAGACCACCGTTCCGATGATGCGGCCCAGGTGCTTGTTGAAGCGGTTGTGGGCGCTGAGTGTCTGGTGGATAGTCTCGTGGTAGGCACTGGTCCAGCAGAAGATGAAGTAGCTGACCGCCAACGTGTAAGTCACCAGCCACCAGGTGGGCGTGACCAGTCTTTCGGACGTCAGCCAACTGGGGTATCCGACCTCATCGTAACGCCAGACGATTTCCAGGATGACCAGCACGAACAAACCCAGCCGAACCACATTCAGGTTCCACTTGGTCGTCTTGGTCGCCAGGGCCTGCGACTCTTCCGGTGTGAAGACAGTATCAGCTGACACCGCAGGAACTCCGAACTTGTGGTCTGCTTACCCGCATCCCTGACCGTGACATTGATGCCGGGAGACACGCCGGCTCGCCCCAGAGCCTCCAAGTTAACGCAGCGGCTGGTTCGAGGTCAACAAACTCAGGTTGGCCGGTTGGCTTGAGCCGCAGCCCCGGTCCGATCGTGACGATTGTGTCGATGGATTCGACACACGGCGGCTGGCGTTGGTAGGGTGAGCCGAAAGAGGTGATCGGGGGTGGGGAGTTGACGTCGACACAGCGGCTAACCCGTCGAAGTGTGCTGGGTCTCGCCGGTGGCCTGGGGGGCCTGTCTCTGGCCGAGTGTCTGCGGCTTCGGGTCCGGGCATCGGGTGAGCCAGCCGTTGCCCGGGCTCGCAGTGTGATCCTGGTATGGTTGGCCGGGGGGCCGTCGCATCTCGAGACGTTTGACCCCAAACCGAACGCACCCGGTGGAGTCGGAGGTCCGCTCGGGGCCATAGCAACGACGGTTCCGGGAGTGGCATTCTGCGAGACCCTGCCGGGCCTGGCTGTTCAGGCCGACCGGCTGGCGGTGATCCGGACCGTGCATCATCGGCAGGGCGCTCACGAACCGGGCCAGGCTTACATGATCAGCGGGAACAGGTTTCGCCCCGGGCACAACTTCCCCAGTGTGGGCGCGGTGGTGGGACACCAGCGTCGGGGGCGTTCAGACCAAAACGGCCTGCCGACTTACGTGGCGTTGCCCGACGAGGGGGTGAGGGGCGGTGGTCACCTGGGAGCTGCATGGAACCCCCTGGCGATCGCGGGCGATCCGAGCCGTCCGGAATTTCGAGTGGCCGACCTGTTTCCACCCCGCTCGCTCGCCGCCGGCCGCGTTGCGAGACGACGGGTGCTGTCGGCGGCGGTGCGGTCACGGTTTTCGACGAGTCGACCGAGCCCGGCGGCCGACGCGGTGGCCCGTTACACCGACCAGGCATGGAGCATCGTCAATTCGCCACGGGCGCGGGCGGCGTTCGACCTGGAACTCGAGTCGGCCGTGATGCGTGACCGCTACGGGCGGGCGGTAATGGGCCAGAGATTGTTGCTGGCACGTCGGCTGATCGAGGCGGATGTGCCATTTGTGACCGTCAGCGCGCACGAGTGGGATGATCACCGCAACCTGGTGTCCCGGTTGGGAGAGAAACTCCCGGACGTCGATCGTGGACTGTCCGCCCTGCTTGAAGATCTCGACCTTCGAGGCCTCTTGGAATCCACGATGGTTGTGGTCGCCGGAGAATTCGGACGGACACCGAAATTCAACGAGAATGCCGGACGGGACCACTGGGCCAATACGTTCTCGGTGCTGCTGGCCGGGGGGGGGATTGCGGGCGGACGGATTGTCGGGAAGACCGATCAGCGGGCTGCCGAACCCGTCGACCGACCGGTGACACCCGAGGACCTCCATTTCACCATCTATCACCAGTTGGGGATCGACGCGGGCCGGTTCTTGCCGTCGATCAGTGGCCGTGACATCCCGATCCTCCGTGACGGTCGAGTGGTTGCGGAGTTGCTGTCATGATCGGCCGCATCCTGCCAGCGGGCGTTCTCTCATTGCTGGTCGTGTCGGTGGCGGCCGGAGAGACGATGAACGGTCGCGGGCCGTTGATCAACACGGTCAATCCGCCCGCGCTGGTCATTGGTGAGCAGACGACAATTCAACTGGTGGGCCGCAACCTGGATCAGGCCACGCACCTGATGCTGCCCTTTGCCGCAAAGGTGCGTCGGAATCCCGAGGGAGTCGAGTCGACGCGATTCGTCGTGGACGTTCCCGATTCGGTGGTGTCGGGTGTCTACCCGGTACGGGTCTACGGGCCGGCCGGAATGTCCAACCTGAGGCTGATCTGCGTGGGACGGGATCGGGTGATCCACACGCGGGCTGCCGGAAACGGACGGTACCGGGGCGGCCGGGTCGACCTTGCCAGTGCGTTGGCAGTCGAATGGCCATGCCGTGTGGCCGGAGGCCGACTGAGCCAGGACATCGACCTGTTCCGAATCCGGGTGCGGGCAGGCCAGCGACTGGTGTTCAGTACACAGACACGGCAACTGGGTTTGACCCCCGACCCGGTGATCCGACTGCGGGATGCCCGCGGGCGGACGTTGGCCCTCGTACACGACACGCCGACTCTGCGCAAGGACGAGCGGCTCGACTACACGTTCAAGCAGGCCGGCGAGTATTTCGTCGAACTCCAGTCGTTTGGGGTCGCCGGGTGGACCAACCATTATGTGCTGAAAATCGGGTCGCACAATTACGCGCGGACGGTCTACCCGCTCGGAGGTCGACGCGGTGAGGTGATCGACGTGTCGGTTGTCGGAAGGGACGGCCGGACGACAACCCGCCGGGAACGGGTGCCTTCTGATGCCGCCCGGGATCGTTGGCTGTTGCCGCTGCCCGATCATCCGGGATCGCTGCCGTGGAGGATGGCCTCTGGAGCATTCCCCGAGCAGCACGAGAAGAGGATGCGGGTCGGTGGAGCCGTTGAGATCCCGGTCGCGGATTGGCCGGTGACGATCAACGGACGCATCGGTCTGGCGGGGGAGGAAGACCGGTTCCGTCTGGCGGTGCGACCCGGACAAGTCATCCGGGCCCAGGTGGCCGCGTGGTACCTGGGCAGTGCGCTGGACGGCTTGCTGATGGCGTGGGATCCGGTTGGCAAGACACTGCTGGCCACGGGTGACGACCTGAGATACCGCGCCAACGTGGATCCGGGCCTGGAGTTCACCGTGCCACCCGGCGTTTCCAGTGTCGTGCTGTCGTTGCGTGACACGCTGGACCGAGGTGGAGTCGAGTTCCCCTACCGGCTGACGATCGAGCCCGGTGGCCCGGACTTCTTCCTGTGGATGGGCCGAAGGCAGAATCCGTTCGAGAATTCCGGTTGGGAACGGATGGATGCCAACGACACGGTGACGCTTCCTCGCGGCGGGCGGGTGACGGTTCGGATCACGGCTCGGCGAAACATCCAAGGCCGGAAACCCGACGACGGGTATTACAAGGGGCCGGTGAGAGGTTACGACGGCCGGATCCGGCTGGTGACGTCGGAGTTGCCGGCGGGTGTGACGTCTGAGGCTGGTGAGATTGCTGCCGGTGAGACTGCAGGAGAGATCACGTTTCGGGCTGACAAGACTGCTTCGACCCTGGCACCATTTGTGGTCGCCGTCTTTGGGGAAGCCACTCGTCGCGACGGAACGCGGCTCAGGCGAGTGGCCGAGCGGATGCTGTTTCTCAGCGATCCGCAGATGACCCACATGCCCTGGCAGTGGCGATCACGAAAACTGGTTGGAGTGGTTGTGCCCGGGGGGGACGGTCGATGATCCGGGTCGGTTGCCTGATGTTTCTGCTCGCCGGTCCCGCCGTCGCGGCTGCTCCGCCCGGTTCGGTCAGCTTCACCAATGACGTGATGGCCGTGTTGGGAAAGGCCGGTTGCAATTCCGGTGCCTGCCACGGCCACAACTCTGGCAAGGCCGGATTCAAGCTCAGCCTGCGGGGCTACGATCTGCGGGCCGACTTCGCTGCGTTGCTCGACCCCGATTCGGGCCGCGTCGACCGCGAGGATCCGGCCGAGAGCCTGGTTCTGCAGATGCCGACGGCACAACTGGAGCACGGTGGGGGAAAGCGGTTCGAGGTCGGCTCGGAGTCTTACCGGGTGTTGTTGAATTGGATTCGGCAGGGTGCGAAATCCGATGTCGGCACCGCCTCGAAGCTCAAACGGATCGACGTCCATCCAGCGGTTTTTGAGCATTTCAGGATTCCCCAGGTGGAATCTCTGCGGGTCACCGCGCACTTTGACGATGGGCGGCAACGCGATGTCACGCGGTTGGCGATATACGAATCGTCGACCGAAGGCGTGGTCGACGTTGACCGGATGGGACGGGTGGTGTCTCGTCGCCCGGGTGAGACCGCCGTGCTGGTGCGGTTCCTGGACAAGAAGGCGCTGTCGAGAGGACTTGTGGTCTCAAAGCAAAAGGGGTTTGCCTGGACTGCTCCCCCGCAGCACAACTTCATCGACCGGCATATCGATGCCAAGCTGAGGAAGATCCAGGTCCTGCCGTCGGCCGTGTGCACCGACGCCGAGTTCCTGCGGCGGGCCAGCCTGGACATCTGTGGAGTGCCGCCCGGCCCGGTCGAGGTGTTGGCCTTTCTGTCGGAATCGGCACCGGATCGTCGGTCGCGCAAGATTGATGAATTGTTGTTGCGCGAGGACTTTGGCGATGTCTGGGCGATGAGGTGGTTGGAACTCTCCGGGACAAACGAATCGGGTGACTCGGCACGCTTCAAGGGAATCTGGACACTCTCGCTATGGCTCCGCAGGGCCATCAACAACAACATTCCGTATGACCAATTCGTACGGGGACTCGTGGCCGGCAAAGGCAGTTCGATCCACAACCCCGCGATCACCTTCACGGTCAATCAGCTCAAACGGGTCGAAACCGTTCCCCAACTGTTCCTGGGGATCCGTCTGCAGTGCGCCGAGTGTCACGACCATCCGTTTGATGTCTGGACCCAGGCGAACTACCGTGCGATGACCGAGTTCTTCGGGCATCTTGGCAGCAAGGAGGGGCCGAGTGATCCTTACGGCCGAGAAATTCGCCGGTTCGTGAAGCCCGAGTCCAGGGTGCCGTGGAAGGCCAACGAGCGTGTCGAACTGGTTCACCTGGACGGCAGTCGCGTGAAGGTGCCCGTGGCGAGCGATCGCCGTGACGCACTGGTCGACTGGATGTTCGGGCCCGGACGTCGGCTGACGGCGAGGGCGATCGTCAATCGTGTCTGGGGACGGATGCTGGGGCGAGGGATTGTGCACCCGGTCGACGACATGCGTTTCAGCAACCCCGCGGTCAACGAACCGTTGCTGGCGGCGGTGGCGGACGACCTGATTGCTCATCACTGGAACCTGAAGCACCTGGTGCGGACGATCGCGATGTCGCGAACCTATCAACAGAGTTCGATTCCCAACGACTCGAATCGCGGCGAATACACCAACTTCTCACACGCAGCCTTGAGGCGGTTGTCGGCCGAACAACTGGCCGACGCGGTCAGCCGGGTGACGGGAGTCGATGAACCGTACCGTGTCGGGCCCCCGGGGCTTCGGGCCGTCCATGTTCCCTATGTGGCGGCCGGTTCGCGGCTGTTACGGCTCTTTGGCCGACCGACCGAGCGGGCTTCGGCCTGCGAGTGCCGCCGCAGCCCCGACGCCACGCTGCCCCAGGTCATGTACCTGCTCAACGGTGCCGAACTCTGGAAGAAGATCCGATCGCCCGAGGGGACCGTCGAGCGATTGTCCAGGACGCACCCAGAGGCCGGCGGCCTGGTCGTGGCTCTCTACCTGGCTGTCCTCTCGCGACCGCCGTCGAGCGGCGAGGTCGGATTGGGAACACGGTACCTGGCCGCCTCGGGAACTCGCCGCGAGGGGGCCGAGGACCTGGCCTGGGCGTTGTTGAACAGTCCCGAATTCCTGTTCAACCACTAGAGGTGTCCCGGCCGGTGTTTGCCGGTATCAGGTGTCGATTTCGGTCAGCCTCTGCTTGCTGTCGCCGATCGACTCGACCTCGGCGTCCAGTCGGTCGAGCATCGAGAGGAACAGGTCGTTGAGAGGCCGTTCCTCCTTGGCGGCCACGCACCGGCCCGTCTGCATGGTGCGACCGCCGCGTCCGGCGACGACGACCGGGAGGTCGTGGTGCGTGTGCCGATTGCCGTCGCCAAGTCCGCTGCCGTACATGATCATGCAGTTGTCCAGCAGGGTCCCGTCGGCTTCCTTGATGCCCTGCAGTTTGCCCAGGAAGCGAACAAACTGTTCGACGTGCCACTTGTCGATCCGCTTGAGCTGGTCGATTTTCGCCTTTTCGTCGCGGTGATGCGAGAGGCTGTGCCAGCCGGCGTTGACGTCGACCATGGGGTAGGTGCGGTTGCTGCCGGCATTGCCAAGCATGTAGGTCGACACTCGTGTGGTGTCGGTCTGAAAGGCCAGGGTCAGCAGGTCGTACATCAGGTTGACGTGCTCGGTCAGGTCCCGCGGGGTTTTGCCGGGGATCTTGAAGTTCTTGGGCCGCCGCTGCCGGGCGTCCTGTTCAGCCCGTGCGATCCGTTGTTCGATCTCGCGAACGCTGTTGAAGTACTCGGCGAGTTTTGCCTTGTCGTTCTTGCCCAGGGTCTTCTGCAGCCGCTTGGCGTCGGCGGCGACCAGGTCGAGGATGCTCTTGCGGATGCGGTTGCGACGCTTGCGGACCTGGGCATCTTCTACGGACCCGAACAATCGGCGGAAGACCGCCCGCGGGCTGATTTCCTTGGCGACGGGGGTGGTGGCGGTTTTCCAGGCCACGTTGGACGAGTAGGCACAACTGTAGCCGGAATCGCAGTTGCCGGCGTTGCGGCCACGTTCGATTCCGATTTCCAGAGACGGCAGTCGGGTCCGCTTGCCGATCTGCTGAGCGGCCACCTGGTCGACCGAGACGCCGACCTTGATGTTGGAACCGGATGTCTTGACCGGGTGCGCGCCGGTCAGGTAACTGGCGGCACACCGGGCGTGGTCGCCCGGGCCGTCACCCTTGGCGCGGCCGTTGTCCTGGGCCAGTCCGGTGAAGATGTTCAACTCGCTGCGGAAGGGTTCCAGTGGCTTGAGTGTTTCGCCGAGTTGGAAGTCGGTGCCTTCGCCGGTCGGCTTCCACGAAGGCATGATCGCCCCGTTGGGGAAGAAGACGAACGCGGCGCGTACCGGCGGCGTGGTCGCCGCCGCAGCCGCCCGCGCCGATTGCATCCCATCAAGCAGGGGCAATGCCATCGTGGCACCCAGGCCCTGCAGGAACGTTCGTCGGGGAATCGTCTTGAAACCACTCATGGCTTGACTCCTTCTGCTCGCCGCATCCGGAACGGATCACTCTGCACGACCGCAATCACCAGCGCCTGGAAGCGTAAACTGTCTGCCTGGCAGGCCGCCACGATTCTATCAACAGCACAGCGGTCGTTGAACTCCAGTCCGCGACCAAGCGAGTACACCAGCATCTTCCTTGATAAGGATCGGCAAAAACGGTCCTGTCGCTTCTTGAGGATCCCGATCAACTCGGCCGGACCCGAAAATGATTCGTCACCGGGTAACTGGCCCGACGAGTCGATTTTGTGTTTGCCGTCGGTGTCCCGCCAGCGTCCGATGGCGTCGAAGTTCTCGAATCCGAATCCCAGCGCGTCCATCTGCCGGTGGCAAATCGCACAGGCCGGCTTCTCACGATGGATCTCCAGTTGCTTCCTCAGGGTGGCATCCGGAGCGGCCTTGGTGGCCTGTTCGAGGTCGGGCACGTCGGGGGGGGGCGGTGGCGGCGGGCTGTCGAGAATGTTCTCCATGATCCACTTGCCCCGCTTGACCGGAGAGGTGCGATCGGGATTGGAGGTCAGGGTCAGGATGCTGGCCTGGGTCAGCACCCCGCCGCGGCGGGTGTCGGACAGGTCGATGCGCCGCATCTGGTTTCCCTCGATGCCGGGGATCCCGTACAGCTTGGCCAGCGGTGCGTTGACGAAGGTGAAACGGCCGTCGAGAAACTGGGTGATCGGCAGGTTCTTGTTCATCACCTCGGCAAAGAACAGGCTGGTTTCCTGTTGCATCGCCTCCCGCAACACGGGGGTGAACTCGGGGAACTTCTTCGGGTCCGGAGTCCACTCGTCGAGGATCCTGAGGTTCAACCACTGGCTGGCGAAGTTGTCGACCAGGGAGCGGGACCGTGAGTCGGCCAGCATGCGGCGGGCCTGCGCGGCAAGCACGTCGGGACGATGCAATCGGTTCTGCTCGGCCAGTCGGAACAACTCGTCGTCGGGCAGGCTGCTCCACAGGAAGTAGCTCAGCCGTGAGGCCAACTCGAAGTCAGTCAGCGGCTTGTTGCCGTTGCTGTCGTTGTCCGGGTGGCCGTGTTCGACTCGGAACAGGAAGTGGGGTGAGACGAGTACCGCCTGCAGCCCGATCTGCATCGCCGCTTCGAAGGGTTCTCCGTCCGCGGTCGCCTTGGCGACGAAGTTCGCGACCGGGTCGACTTCGTCGTTGGTCACCGGGCGGCGGAAGGCCCGCCGCATCAGCGGGGTGAGGTTGGCTCGGGCCGCCTCGGTTGCGGTGCGGTCCTTCCCGGGCCGGAAGCGGACCAACTGCCGATGCGACTTGGGCAGGTCCTCGAGTTTCACCTCCAACGGACCGATCACATCGACGGCATGCACGTACGCGTTGCGGTCGCCCTTGAGCTTGGGGTCGGGGTCGTCGGGCTTGTAGTAGTCGTTGATGAAGGCCACCCGAATCCGTCGGCGTCCCCGCATCATCTTCAGCGTGTTTTCGTGGTTCTGCCGGTCAGCGCGGTTCTTGCTCTTGATGTCAATCGTCTTGATCGTCTTGCCGTCGACCGAGAGTGTCAGTCGGGCCGGCTCGGGGCCGGCCTGGTCGGCCGAGGCATTGATTCGAAAGACGTATTCGCCATCAGACGGGAATTCGATCACGATCCCGACATGGCCGCGTGAGAAGATGCCGAAGCTCGATCCCTGTGCGTTAACGCCCAGGTTCTTGTTGAACTGGCCGCCGGTGAACTTGCGGTTGCGGGATATGAACGGATCGGTGGAGACGATCGCTTTGCCGGCAACCTGTTCGGCCGCATCGAGGTATTTCTCGATCAGCAACGGCGAGACGCTCAGCACGTCACCGATGTTGTCGAATCCCTCGCCGACATCGTCGCTGGGGAAGTTCTTTGCCGGCTGAAAGTCGACGCCCAGCAGGTCCCGGATCGTGTTGTTGTATTCGGCGCGGTTGAGTCGTCGAATCGTGACCCGGCCGGGGTCGCGAACGAGGTCGCAGTCAATGTCGAAAAGCGTCTTGTCCAGGTACTTGACGACGGATGCTCTCTGCTTGGAATCGGGTTGCTTGTCATGGTCCAGTGGCGGCATCGCCCCGAGTTCCAGGTACTGCAACGTCTTGGCCCAGGTCTTGCGGTCAGCCTGGACGTCTGCGGTCGACCGGTACTTGTCGAATCTCAACCCCCCGTTGTCGGTGTCCGGTCCGTGGCACTTGTGGCAGTAGGTGGCCAGGAACGGGGCGATCGTCTTCTTGAAGGGGTCCGGCGGCTTCGGCGGCGGGGGGGGTGTTTCGGGTGCAGGCGACCGATCGTCGTCTTCTGTCGCCGCCATGAGCGGGCGGACGGCCGTCACGGGACTCTCGGTCGAATAGACCCATGCGGCCAGCAGGGCCAGGGCACCCGTGCCACCGGCGGCCAAGAGCTGCCCGGGCCACGAGGGGCGCTGGGGCCGGCCGCGGCGGGACGAACGAGTCGGCACGGGGAGATCCATGGGGGTGAGAAGGCAGGTGGGCCGCCGGCAGGAGACACGATTATAGTCAGCCGAAGGCACTACGTGACAGACCGTGTGCTTTGTCCATTCGTCACGTCTCATCATCCGGAAGCGGTGGGGCCAGTCGTTCGTCACCGGTGCCGCGTTCACGCCATGCCCGCATCGCCTCTCGCAGGTCGGGGTGACCTGGCCAGCCCAGCGACAGCGCCAGGTAGACCGCGGCGGACAGGGCGACGGCGGCGAATCCAATGACAAGCCCGTTTCCGAGCCCCTCGGCCAAGCCCAGCCCGGCGAGTCCCGCCAGCAGGCTGTAGGCGGCCGCACGTGCCACGCCGGTCAGCACCCGTGGTTGGTCCTCGATTCCGATCGTGCCACGCATCGCCCACCAGGCGACGCCCAGCAGCAGCCAGGCTGTTGCCGAGGTCGAGATCGCCAGCCCCACCTCCTGCAGGGGGTTGATCAGCAGCAGGTTCAGCACCAGGTTGGGGACGAACAGGCCCAGCAGGCCGATCACCGCCAGGTGCTTCCAGCGGCCCAGCACCAGCATGGCCTGCACCAGGGCCAGGCCGGCCAGTTCGGGGAACAGGCCCCAGGCGTAGCCGCCCAGTGTCAGCCCGAGTCGATCGAAATCTGCAGAGTCGAGTTCTCCCAGCGAGAGGGCCGGCAGCAGGGTGCGGCCGGCGACCAGGACCAGCGCAGAGACCGGCAGCAGCAGAACCGCCGAGAACCGTACCAGGCGGCTGCAACTGTGCCGCAGGCCGTCGTGGTCGCCGCCGGCGACCTGTTCAGAGAAGCGGGGCAGGAGCACCCAGAGCATCGAGGCGACCAGGGTGCCCGAGAGGAAGTCCTTTCCCAGTGCGCTCCAGTAGAGGATGCTGAGCCGGCCTTCGGGCAGCCAACTGGCCATTGCACGATCGACCAGCACATTGACCTGGCCAATCGTGTCCAGCCACAAAAACGGCAGCACCACGGCCACAAAACTTCCGCCTCCTCGGAACAGCCAGCCACCGGGTGCCAGGAAGCGATGTCCGCTGCGGTGTGCCAGTCCGGCGAGAACCACGGCCTGAATCGACGTGCCGGCCAGCAGGCTCCAGGCCAATACCGCGGCGCCGTCACCTGTTCCCCGGACCAGCACCGCCGTGACGATCGCGGCGGTCGGCAGCACGTGAGTCCACTGTGGGCGAGCGAAGCTGTGGCGGGCATTGAGCACCGCGGTCAGCGCCGACACGGCCGCCGTCGGCAGGATCAGCCAGGCGGCTGGAGTGGTGAGGCGGGCGAGCGGCCCGGCCAACGCTCGATGACGCTCGGCGGTCAACAGCAGCGGCCATGCGGCAGGCAACATCCACCAGGCCAGTGCGGCCAGTGCCGTGGAGAACAGGAGCACCTGGGCCAGGTAGCGGTTGGTGAAGGCGGCCAGGTCCCCGGCCAATTCTCGGCGCGGAGCTTCGACGATGTAGCCGCGGCGGACGGCTCCCAGGTAAAACGCCAGGGCCAGGGCCGGAGCCAGCAGGGCCAGAGCGTAGGCGTCGATCTGGTCGCCGGCACCGAATCGACCGGCGATCACCAGTTCCTTGCCCAGCGAGGCGATTCGGCACAGCGCCAGCACACCTGCCAGCAGCAGGCCGGTTCTGGCGACGCTGCGCTGAGCGGGCATCCGTTTTCCTTGCCTCACAACGCCTCAACATCGACCCGGGCAGATGTTACAGTAAACTGCTGGGGATGTCGTTAGGCGGTGAGCGTTGACCGGGAGCAGGATCTCCCGGTTTCTGTCTGCCGAATTGTCAGTTCGAGCAATCAAACGGTGATGTCCATGAAGTCTGCCATCGTTCCAGCCTCGCTTTCCCGTCTGCTGACTGTCACCACAGTCGTCGTGGCCTGGGCCACTGTCATCCCGTTGGGGACGGTCGACGCCGTCGCTCAGGACGCGGACAAGAACAAGAAGACCGAGAAGAAGACCGAGAAGAAGACCGAGAAGAAGGTCGAGGACGAGAAGGGTCTGCCTGCCGGGCACTCAAACCACGGCGAAGCCTTCAACGAGGGGCCTCGGCAGAAGGCCTACTTGATGGGCGGGACAGGCAACGTCACCTTTCCGGTCACCTGTTCGAAGCCAGTCGTGCAGAAGTTCATCAACCAGGGAGTCGGGCAGTTGCACGGCTTCTGGTTCTTCGAGGCCGAGCGGTCCTTTCGGCAGGCTGCGGCGATCGATCCCGAATGCGCCATTGCCTACTGGGGAATGGCGATGGCCAACATCAACAACGAAAAGCGTGCCAAGGGGTTCATCGCGCTGGCGGTCAAACGAAAGGGCAAGGTGACCGAACGTGAGCGGATGTACATCGAGGCCGTTGATGCCTACGTCAAGGCCGGGTCGAAGAAGAACAAGGAGCGGAGTCGTACCTACGCCAAGGCGCTGGAGAGGATTTCGTACAAGTACCCCGACGACATCGAGTCGAAGGCCCTGTTGGGCCTGCAGTTGTGGGGCAATCGTCGCAAAGGGCTGCCGATCGACAGTTACCTGGCCGTCAACGCACTGCTCGAGCAGGTGTTGGCCAAAAACCCGATGCACCCCTGTCATCACTTCCGCATCCACCTGTGGGACTACGAGAAGCCCGACAAAGCGTTGAACTCCGCCGCCCGTTGTGGCCAGGCCTCTCCGGGCATCGCCCACATGTGGCACATGCCCGGGCACATCTACTCAAGACTGAAACGGTACGAGGACGCCTGTTTTCAGCAGGAGGCCTCGGCCCGGGTCGACCACGCGCACATGATGCGGGATCGCGTGTTGCCCGACCAGATCCACAACTTTGCCCACAACAACGAATGGCTCTGCCGAAACCTGGTCCACGTTGGACGCGTCAGCGACGCAGTCAGCCTGGCCAAAAACATGCTCGAGCTGCCCCGGCATCCGAAATACAACACGATGAAGAAGTCCGGCAGCACCCGTTACGGCCGGATGCGATTGTTCCAGGTGCTCGACACCTATGAAATGTGGGATGAGATGATCTCGCTGGCCGGGACCTCTTACCTCGAGCCCACCGACGACTTCAAAGAGCAGGTCAAACGTGAGCGGCATCTCGGGCGTGCCTATTTTCGTTCGGGCAAGACGAAGAAGGGAAAAGACCTGCTCGCGTCTCTCGAGAAACAGCTGTCCGGTCAACGGGCTCAACAGGAGAAGGCCGGTGTTGCAGCGCGGGTGAAACTGACCGGTGATCCAGCCAAGGAGGGGGCGAAGAAGGAGGCCGGCAAGACAGGCGACAAGAAAGAGGGTGACAAGAAGAAGGAGGCTGGCAAGACAGGCGACAAGAAAGAGGGTGACAAGAAGAAGGAGGCCGGCAAGACAGGCGACAAGAAAGAGGGTGACAAGAAGAAGGAGGCCGGCAAGACAGGCGACAAGAAAGAGGGTGACAAGAAGAAGGAGGCTGGCAAGACAGGCGACAAGAAAGAGGGTGACAAGAAGAAGGAGGCCGGCAAGACAGGCGACAAGAAAGAGGGTGACAAGAAGAAGGACGCCGGCAAGGCAGGCGACAAGAAAAAGGGTGACAAGAAGAAGGACGCCGGCAAGACAGGTGACAAGCCGACCAAGAAAAAGCCAGTCAAGAAGAAGCCGGACGAGGAGACGATCAAGAAGGCCGTCGATGCGGCCCGCAAGCCGTTCGCCGCGAAAATCGGCGCGCTCGTAAAAGCCGTCCAGGAGATGCAGGCTCACGTGGCCCTGTCCGAAGGATCCAAGGAGAAGGCGAAGGAGGCGTTGGGGCTGTTCAAGAAGGCGGGCGGCATGGATGCGACGTTCCTGGCATTTGTTCAGTTGGCGTCGGGTGATGAAAAGGCGGCCGAGAAGGCGCTGCGAGACCATGCCAAGCGGCGTGTGAACGAGGTTCATCCGCAGGCGCGGCTGGTTGAACTGCTCTGGGAGCGTGGCCTCAAGAAGAAGGCGGTCGAAGAATTCAAGACGCTCCGCAAGCTCTCCGGCTCGCTCGATCTGACCGCTCCGGTGTTCAGTCGGCTGGCCGCGGTGGCCAAGAAGGCCGACCTGCCAGGGAACTGGCGACTCGAGAAGGTGGTCCGCGATGACACCGGCAACCGCCCGAAGCTGGACGATCTGGGCCCGTTCCGTTGGAAGCCCCTGTCAGCACCCGACTGGAGTCTGCCGACCGTTGGCGAACGGAAGGTGGCCTTGAAGGACTACCGTGGCAAACCCGTGCTGGTGATCTTCTACCTGGGATACGGTTGCCTGCACTGCGTGGAACAGTTGCAGGCCTTTGCGCCCAAGACCGACGAGTTCCGCAAGGCTGGAATCGAAGTGGTCGCGATCAGCTCGGACAGCCAGGAGGACCTGGTCAAGTCGATCGAGAAGTACGGCAAGGACGGCGGGTTCCCGTTTCCATTGGCTTCCGACCCGAAGCTCGAGATCTTCAAGAAGTACCGGTGTTACGATGACTTCGAGAAACTGACATTGCACGGCACGTTTCTGATTGACGGCGACGGCATGGTCCGCTGGCAGGACATCAGTTACGAGCCATTCATGAACCCGGACTTCGTGCTCAAGGAGGCTCGGCGACTGCTCGACCAGACGCCGCTCCGCGAAGTGGCTCGCCGGACGGCTCGTTAGCGTCAAGTCGCTCTAGCCGAGTTTTGCGGGACTGCTAAAATGCCGGCAGGGGGCACCTGTTGGCCGTCGTACCGTCTGTGGGCGTTGCACCGTGCCGTGTTTGTCGCCTGAATTCGGATTGGAGCGACCGGTTGCCACCGGCGGGACGACGCGATGACCAGGACCTTCCAAGTGGGCCTGTTGGGGCTGTTCTTGAATGGGTTGATGATGACCGACACCGCACCTGCAGTCGAACCAGGCGATTCTCCGACTGCGAGAAAGCCGGGATCGGTGCCGAAAAACGTCAACGTGCCGGCTCCGACCCTTGGCGGAGCCCAGTTCTGGGGTGACGTGAGGTTCTTCCGGGGCTGGCGGATTCAGCAGAACGTCTTCACCGGCCACCACCGACTGATCGATTCCAGCGACATACGCCGGGCATGGGGAGCTCGCGAGGCCTGCGAGGATCATCTCGACGAAGTGATTCGGGTCAAGAAGCTGAAGCCAATGAGCGGCACGGCCGTGATCCTGTTGCACGGGGCGATCCGTTCGTCGAAGTCACTGAAGAAGATGGGGCTCGCGTTGGCCGAGGACGGGTACACGGTGGTGCCGTTCGACTATCCCAGCTCGAAGGCGGGGATCGAAATGTCGGCCGACTACCTGCAGCAGGTCATCGAGCGGCTCGACGGGATCAGCCGGATCCATTTCGTCACCCACAGCATGGGTGGATTGGTTGTTCGCTCGTGGTCGGGCCGGTATCGCGACAAGCGAGTGCGACGGCTGGTGATGATGGGCGTGCCCAATTACGGCGCGAGGATGGCCGATCACTTGAAGGGCAACCTGTTGTTCCGATTGCTCTACGGCCAGGCCGGGCAACAACTGCGGAGCGATCCCGAGGGGTTCATCTCGAACCTGCCGGTCCCGAAGTTCGATTTCGGGGTGATCGCCGGCCAGGCGGGGACAGCGCGGGGTTTCAACCCGCTGGTTCCCGGCGACGATGACGGCACGGTCTCGGTCGACAGCACTCGTCTGTCGGGTGCAACCGATTTCGTGTCCATCCGTGCAGGGCACTCGTTCCTGATGTTCAACCCGCAGGTCATCGAGTGGACCAGCCGCTATCTCAAGCACGGCCACTTCCGGAAGACCGGCAAGCGGCAGCCGATCCCGGTCGGACCGAAAGCCAAGGCCGGCGACTCAGGCCCCTGACAGCCGCAAGGCCTACTTGTCGGTCTTGCCGCCGTCGGTGTCCTTGGCCTGGGACTTCGCCGCTTTCTTCGGCGTCTGGTGCTCGCCCTTTTCGTCGTGCTTGTGTTCGCCCTTTTCGTCTTGCGAGTGATCACCGTGGTCATGGTCGTCGTGGGTGACGACTACCGGGAAGGACTTCTCACCGATCGCAAGGTCAATCTGCCCGGACGTCGATTCGTTGTCGTGGAACTTGTCGAACAGGGCTTTGTCGGAGGTGACAAACCGCGAGGACTTTCCGTCACCGTCGTTTTCTTGGGGTTTGGCCGTCAGCTTGTGCGTTTCGGCGTCCTTGCCGATGCCGATGGCCAGGACGATTTCTTCGGCGTCGATCGGCACGGCCTTCTCGGCTTCGCCATCGAGCACATAGATGGTGATGGTCTTGGCCTTTTCATCCCAGGCAATTTCGGCGTGGTACTGGTGTTCTCCCAGCGCGACCAGCGTTCCACCGTGCGGCGCCTCGTGCTCTTCGCCGTGGTGGTGGTGGTCATGGGCTTCGGGGTCGGCGGGCTTGATGTGGGCGTCTTCAAATTCCTGGAAGTTGTCGCCACCGCCACAGCCGATGCCGCCGGCCAGGATGCCGCCGATGGCAAGAAACAGCAGGCTGGCATCAATCCATGTGCATTGTCTCGGTGTCGCCATGTCTCGCCTCATCGTTGGTGATCGTGTGTTGTTGAGTGATCGGTTCCAGGGCCGGTGTTCATTCTCATGGATTGTCTGCCGATGGCTCGTCGTCTGGGAGTGGCGGTGCGCCGTGGGCAGGTGCTTCTTCCTGAAGATAGGTTCTGCCACGGTAGCTCATCGCCACCCCGACGAAAAGTACGGCGGCCACGGCCATCGCGCCGGTGAAGAACCAGTAGTAGTCCGCACCCTGCAACGTGGATTCTCCGTCGGCGCCCCTTGTCACCCGGTTGACCATCGCGGTCAGGAGGTTTCCGGCCGAGACGCTCAGCAGGTACAACGCCATGACGAACGATTTCATCTTCCGCGGCGACTGGGTGTAGCTGAATTCCAGGCAGGTGATCGAGATCATTACCTCGGCGGCGGTGATCAGCGCGTAGGCCACGAACTGCCAGGAGATGTGAGGGGTCTGCCCGGCATCGATCCACTCCTGGATCACCGACGAGACCGTGTAGGCGATGGCGGCGACGAACAACCCGATGCTGACCTTTCTCAGCGGTGTCAGGGTGAAGACGCGATTGATCGTCGGGTAGACCACGTAGTTGAACAGCGGCACGAAGATCAGGATCAGCACCGGGTTGACCAGACCGACCTGCGAGGGAAGGATCTCTATCCCGCCGATGTCCCGGTCCATGCTCTTGGCCTGTGCGACCCACTTCGAACCACCCTGGTCGAACAGGGACCAGAAGACGGCGACAAACAGATAGATCGGCAGCAGTCTCAGGATCGCCCTGCGTCCCGTCGAATCGAATGTCTCGCGCAGAAAGTCCCGGCCACCGGCCGGGATGTGGACGAACCGGTGACGACCCAGCCAGAACACGAACGTGGCCAGTGCCATCAGCAGTCCGGGGACACCGAATGCCCAGCCGGGTCCGTAGTGTTTCAACAACAACGGAGTGGCGAACTGTGAAGCGGCTGCCCCGACGTTGATCGATACGTAGAACCAGCCGAAGATCTTCGAGAGCAGGTGCTGGTTGGTCTGGCCGAACTGGTCGCCGACGTGGGCTGAGACGCACGGCTTGATGCCGCCACTGCCCACGGCGATCAGCAGCAGGCCGGCGATCAGGAAGGTCCGTGGCTCGCACGTCACCCCGAGCAGCGACTCGGGCATGTCTATCAGGGCCAGGCTGAGGTGGCCGATGCAGTAGACGGTCGAGAGCAACAGGATGGTCCGGTACTTGCCCAGGAAAATGTCCGAGGCCAGGGCGCCGAAGACCGGGAAGAAGTAGGCCGAGGCGACGAACCACGCCTGCCACTCGGTCGCCAGCGACTCGGTGAGGAAGTCGTCGGCCCCGGTCGAGGAAAAGAGGTGGCCGGTCATGAAGACGAACAGGATCGACCTCATGCCGTAGAAGCTGAAGCGTTCGGCTGCCTCGTTGCCGACGATGAACGGAATTCCCGACGGCATCCGCTGAGAGGATACCGGGGCGGTCAGGTATTTCGGCGTGCCGGGCTGGTCGGATGCCACGTCAGCGGACCTTTCGCGGTTTCATGCCGAGGTTCTCGATCAGGAAGGCCCACTTGTCGGCGGCCTCTTCGATGATCTTCGCCGTCGGCTTGCCCGCGCCGTGTCCGGCCCGGGTTTCAATCCGGATCAACACCGGTGTCTTGCCCCGGTGGCAGTGTTGCAGCTGGGCAGCGAACTTGAAGCTGTGTCCGGGCACCACGCGGTCGTCGGTGTCGGCGGTGGTGACCAGCGTGGCCGGGTACTTGGTGCCCGGCTTGAGGTTGTGGTAGGGCGAGTAGGCCAGGAGGGCCCGGAACTCCTTGGCGTTTTCGGCACTGCCGTAGTCGTCGACCCAGTAGCGGCCGGCGGTGAACTTGTGGAACCGCAGCATGTCCATCACTCCCACTGCCGGCAGGCAGGCACCAAACAGCTCGGGACGTTGAGTCATCACTGCCCCGACCAGCAGTCCGCCGTTGCTGCCGCCCATCACCGCCAGCTTTTTGCGAGTCGTGTACTTTTCGGCAATCAGGTACTCGGCCGCTGCGATGAAGTCGTCGAAGACGTTCTGTTTGTCCAGCTTGGTTCCCGCGCGGTGCCACTTCTCACCGTACTCGCCGCCACCGCGGAGGTTGGGCATCGCGTAGACCCCACCCATCTCCATCCACTGGAGCCGGCTGATCGAGAACCGGGGGGTCAGTGAGATGTTGAAACCACCGTAGCCGTACAACAGCGTCGGGCGTTTTCCGTCGAGCTTCGTGTCCTTGTGGTGCGCGATGAACATCGGCACCCTGGTCCCGTCCTTGCTCTTGTAGAACACCTGCTTGACGAGATAGTCATCGGGGTTGAACTGGACCTTCGCCTGGCGCCACAGCGTGCTTCGGCCGGTCACCATGTCATAGCGAAAGATGCTTGGCGGGGTCGCGAAGCTGGCGAATGAGTAGAAGGTCTCGGTGTCGGATTGCCGGCCGCCGAAACCGCTGGCGGTGCCGATGCCCGGGAACTCGGCCTCGCGGACGAACTGCCCGTCCATCGAGTGCATACGGATCTGCGTGCGGGCGTCCTTGAGGTAGTGAGTGACAAACAGGTTGCCGACCAGTCCCACGCCGGTCAGTGTTTCCTCGCGCTGAGCGATCAACACGTGATGGTGTTCGGGTTCGGGTTGCCGGATGTCGACGGCCACCAGTTGTCGTCGCGGCGCCTCGCGATCGGTCTTGAAGAAGAAGACCGGCCCGTCATTGCCCACGAACGAGTACTCGTGGTCGAAACTCGTCACCAGGTCAACTGGCATTCCGTACGGTTCGGCCAGGTCCTTGTAGAGCACCCGGTACTTGTCGTCGGTCCCCTTCCAGACGGTCAGCAACAGGTACCGGCCGTCTTCGGTCACTTCGGCGTCGAATCCCCAGTCGGGGTGATCGGGACGCTTGTAGACCAGCACGTCGTCAGCCTGTGGCGTGCTCACGCGATGGTAGTAGACCTTCTGGTTGAGGTTGAGGTCCTGGAACTTGGCTCCATCGCGAGGTTCGTCGAACCGGCTGTAGAAGAACCCGCGGTTGTCGTTGGTCCACGAGATGCTGCTGAACTTGACCCACTTGAGTTCGTCGTCGAATTTACGGCGAGAACCGACGTCCATCACGTGCCAGGTCCGCCAGTCCGATCCGGCTTCGGCCACTCCGTAGGCCATGTAGCGGCCGTCGTCGCTGAACGAGGTTCCGGCCAGGGCGACCGTTCCGTCCTTGGACCAGGTGTTCGGGTCGATCAGGATCTCCGGTTCGGAGTCGAGCGAGTCGAGGCTGTGCAACACCGATTGGTTCTGCAGGCCGTCGTTCTTGTAGAAGTAGTAGCGTCCGCCTTTTTTGAAAGGCGTACCGAACTTTTCGTAGTTCCACAGCGCTTCGATCCGTTTGCGGATAATCTCGCGCTGGGGCAGTTTCTTGAGGTATTCGAAGGTGACCTTGTTCTGCGCCTTGACCCAGCCGGCCACGTCCTTCGACTTCCGCACGTCGTCCTCCAGCCAGCGGTACGGGTCGGGTACCTTGGTGCCGTGGTGCGTGTCAACATGGTCACTGCGCCGCGTTTTGACGTACTCGATGTCGGCGGCCGGCAGCGTGGCGGTCATGGTCAATAATCCGGCGAACAAGATCAGGCGTCTCATGTCGGGTCTCCGGGCAGACGGCCCCCCCCCGGTTGTGCGAGTGGTTGCCGGGTGGGCGAGATGGTATTTAACCGGACCGGTTGGCCGTTGCAAAGGCCCCGGTGATTCGGGGCGACCAGGTGTGGAGGAAGGTGATGGAGATTTCGGCACGATCCTGTTGTCTGGTGGTGGTGTTGGGCCTGGGTTGCCTGCCGGTGATCGCCTCGGCCGGTGGTCCCGGTTCCAGGCAGGCCGACCGGCTCGAGACGACCAGGCGACTCAACAAGTTGATCGACGCCGAGTGGGACTGGCGGCTGCGGGAACAGCCGACGTTCGCGTCGTACCTGGGCGATCGACGTCACAACGATCGTTGGCCGGATGTGTCGTTGCAGGCGATCAACCGGCGGCATGCGCATCGTCGAGCGGTGCTCGAACAGCTCAAGGCAATCGACCGCAAGGTGCTCGCCCCCGGGGACCGGCTCAACTACGACCTCTTCCGCCGGGACTACGCCGTTTCGGTCGAGAGTCATGCGCACCGCTGGTTCCTGGTTCCGTTGACCGCTCGTGATGGCATCCAGGATGCGAGTTCGACTGCCGACGTGATTCGTTTCGAGCAGGTCGAGGACTTTCGTCAGTGGTTGGCGCGGCTGCGGAGTTTCGGCCGCTACATGGATCAGACTATTGCCTTGATGACGGCCGGGCTGAAGGAACGCCGCGTGCACGATCGCGAGGTGATGGTGCGGGTACCGGCACAGATCGCTCGTCAGATCGTCGAGGACCCCGGCAAGAGCCTTTTCTACAAGCCGTTCCGCAGTTTTCCCGAGTCTGTGTCGTCAGCCGACCGCAAGCGGTTGCAGAGTGAGGCGAGCAAGGCGATCGCCGAAGTCGTTGTCCCGGCCTATCGTCGTTTGCAGAAGTTCTTCGACAACAGCTACCTGCCCGGCTGCTTTCCTCGAGCGGGTGTCTGGCAGGTTCCCGGGGGCAAGGATTTCTACGCCTTCCGATGCCGACGATTCACCACGACCGACCTGACGTCCGAGCAGATTCACGAAATCGGTCAGCGGGAGGTGAAACGGATCCGGGGCGAGATGCAGAAGGTGATCCAGCAGACGAAGTTCGACGGCAGTTTCGGAGAATTTCTCGAGTTCATGAGGACTGACCCTCGGTTCTACTACAAGAACGCCAAGGACCTGTTGGCGGCCTATCGCGAGGTGAGCAAACGGATCGACCCGCACCTGGTTCGGTTGTTCCGTCGATTGCCACGAATCCCCTACGGTGTCGAACCGATCCCGATGCATCTGGCCCCCGACACGACAACCGCCTACTACCGTCCGCCGTCGGCCGACGGCACTCGGGCGGGAACGTATTTCGTCAACCTGTACCGACCCGAGGTGCGGCCGAAGTACGAGATCGAGGCGTTGAGCCTTCACGAGGCGGTGCCCGGTCATCACCTGCAGATTTCACTTGCGATGGAACTCGAGAACGTGCCCCCGTTCCGTCGTTTCGGGGGTTACACGGCTTTCATCGAGGGTTGGGGGCTGTACAGCGAAAGCCTGGGCGGCGAATTGGGACTCTACAAGGACCCGTATTCCAAGTTCGGTCAATTGACCTACGAGATGTGGCGGGCAGTGCGGTTGGTCGTCGACACCGGGATGCACCACGACGGGTGGACGCGGAAGCAGGCGATGGACTTTTTTGCCGACAACACGGCCAAGACGCTGCTGGATATCGAGAACGAGGTCGATCGCTACATCGCCTGGCCGGGACAGGCGTTGGCGTACAAGATCGGTGAACTGAAGATCCAGGAATTGCGGCGGCGAGCCGAAAGGAAACTGGGCGACAAGTTCGATGTCCGCGAGTTCCACGACGTGGTGCTGTCCCGTGGTGCGGTGACGCTGGACCTGCTCGAGGAACAGGTCCAGCAATGGCTCGAAGGGCAGCGGCCCTAGTCGTCGAGTCGTGCGGCCAGCCACTCGGCCGTCGACACTGCCCTGACACCGGTCAGGTGCTCGACCTGGTGGCGGCAACTGAACCCGGGGGCGACAACAGGGCCGTTGTGGTTGCGGACGGCTGGGGCCAGCACCCGCTCGCCGATGGCCAGGGACACTTCGAGATGGTCCGGTTCGTAGCCGAACGAACCGGCCATGCCGCAGCAGCCGCTGTCGAGGTCCAGTGCACGCCCGCCGCCGCGACGGATCGCTTCGAGTGCCGGGTCCGTGCCGATCAGTGCTTTCTGGTGACAGTGTCCGTGGTGCAGCACCATCTCGTCGTTGGTGTCGGAATGTCCCGGTTGTTGTTCCGGAAGAACTTCGGCTGCCCATTGTTCGAACGTCCGGCAGGCGCGGGCCACCTCCGCGGCCGCCTCACGGCTCGGCTCGGAGACCAGTTGCGGCAGGTCGTCGGTCACCGCCGACCAGCAACCCGGCTCGAGGAACACGATTGGCCGATTGGCTCGAGCCAGTGGAGAGAGGGTCTCGACCAGTGATTCAGCCTGACGACGAGCCTCGTCGAGGAAGCCACGGGAAATCAACGGACGGCCACAACACACCGGCGAAGCGATGCCGGCCGAAAGTCCCAGGGACTCGGCCACTCGGATGGCGGCCAACACGTGGTGCGGCTCGCAGTAGATCGAAAACGTGTCGGGGAAAAACACCACGTCCGCTGTGAGCGGGTCTGCGAGTTCTCGCGACCGGCATTCAGACAGTAACGACCGGAGGGCCATGCGGGGCGGTCGCCGCTCGGCAGCGATGCCGGCAAACCAACGGCCGAGCCGTGTGCCGCTGACCGCGTTGAACAGTCGCGGCCAGTTCGAGGCCCGCTCGAGAGTGCGGCGGATTCCGGCGAATCGGTGATCGTGCCGAGGTCGCGGGTTGTTGCGATGGAACTGGAAGAGGTATTCGGATTTCATCCGGGCCATGTCCACCCCGGTCGGGCATTCGGACTTGCAGGCCTTACACTCCAGGCACAGGTCCAGGACCGGTTTCAACGACGGATGGGCCAATCCCTCGGGGCCCAGCTGTCCGTTGATGGCCATTCGCAGCGCGTTGGCTCGACCACGGGTCGAATCGGATTCGTTGCGAGTGGCCATGTAGGACGGGCACATTGTGCCGACCAGGCTCTTGCGACAGGCGCCCACACCGCTGCACTGTTCGGCCGCGCGTGCAATTCCGCCGAAGTCCGAAAAGTCGAAGGCCGTGTCCGGCGTGGGCGTGACGTGATCGGGGCCGAATCGCAGGTCGGCCGTCAATTCGGGTGCGTCGACGATCTTGCCGGGATTCAGGAGTCCGTCGGGATCGAACGTACGCTTGATCTCTCGAAACGCCTCGTAGAGGACCGAGCCGAACATGCGTTCCTGGAAGGGGGATCGAACCAGTCCGTCGCCGTGTTCTCCGCTCAGAGCTCCTCCGAATTCGAGAACCAGGTCGGCCACGTCGTCGGCGATCGCAGCGAATCGTGATACGCCGATGTCGGTCTTGAGGTCGATTACCGGACGGATATGCAGCAACCCGACCGATGCGTGGGCGTAGAACCCGGCGCGGGTCTCATGCCGGTCGAGAATCTCTTGAAACCGGGCGATGTAGTCGCGAAGCCGGTCGGGAGACACCGCCGTGTCTTCGACGAATGACACCGCCTTGGCGTCGCCGGGACGGGCCATCGACAGTCCCAGTGCCGCCTTGCGGAGCTTCCAGACTCGCGCCTGCTCCTCGGCGACCGTCATTCGGTGGAAGTGTGTGCCCAGGCCGTGGCGGCCGAGGTGCTCCTCGATCCGGTCCAGTCGTCCAGACAACTCGTCGGCCGAGTCTCCCTGGACCTCGGTCAGCAGCACTCCGGCCGGGTCGCCGTCGATGAACCAACGCAGCGGTTCGAATTCGGTCTTGCCGACGGTGTGCGAAAGGATCATGCGGTCGACCAGTTCGACGGCCGAGGGGTCGTGTTCCAGAATCATCGGGACGGCGGCGAGTGCCTCGTGCAGGTCGTCGAACTGAATGCTCAACAGCGCTCGCTCACCCGGGATCGGAGCCAATCGCAGTGTCGCCTCGAGCACCAGGGCCAACGTGCCCTCGGAGCCGACAATGATCCGCGAGAGGTTTGCGGGGCGATGTCGGTCGGGAGTGAATTCGTCGAGGTTGTAGCCACCGACTCGCCGGAGGAGTTTGGGATACCGTCGGTCGATTTCGTCGGCGTGGTCCCGGGCCAGTCGCACGACGGTATCTCGGCAGCGGATTTGCAGCGAATCGGCACTCGAGGTCGCGGGGTCCGAATCGTCCAGAACGACCACGCTGCCGTCGGTCAGCATCACCGTCAGGCTGTCGACGTAGTCGATCGTCTTTCCATAGACGACCGAACGGGTGCCCGAGGAGTTGTTTGCGATCATTCCGCCGATGGTGGCCCGGCTGGAGGTCGAGAGATCCAGGGGCAGGACCAGGCCGTAGGGTTTCAGGGCCGCATTGAGCTCATCGAGCACGATGCCGGGTTGGACGCGGACCCGTTGGCGATCGGGTTGGATTTCGAGGATCGCGTTGAAGTATTTGGAGAAGTCGAGTTGCAGTCCGGGTCCGATCGCCTGGCCGGCCTGGGAGGTGCCACCTCCTCGAGCGGTGATCGAATGTCCGTGGTCTCGGCAAAACGACATTACCGCGGCGACATCCGCGGCGTGCCGTGGCCGCACGACCGCGGCTGGCATGATCTGATAAACGCTGGCATCGGTGGCGTACATCGCGCGGGTCGCGAGGTCGAGCGAGATGTCACCATCCAGCCGGTCCTGCAGTTGGGCGTGTTGTGTGGGAGAGAGAGTCACGGCGTCAGGATCCGAGTGCTCGCAGGCCGTTGGTAAGGAGTTCGAGGCCGCGGGCGAGATTGTCGCCTCCGGAAGCGAACGAGATCCGTAGGGTTCCCTCGGCCGAGGGTCCGTAGGCGCCGCCGTGCATCACCACCACGCCGTGGTCGACCAGCAGGCTGCGTCGGATGTCGTCCGAGGGACGGCCGAGATCCCGGACGTCGGCCATTGCGAAAAAGCCTCCTTCGGGAACCAGCACATCGACGCCGGGAACATCGGCCAGGGCGGTCATGACGAGTTCGCGACGGCGACCGTACTCGGAAACCATGTCCAGGACACAGTCCTGCGGCCCGTCGAGAGCCGCGGCTGCGGCGTCCTGGACGAAAGTGGACGGACCGCGGCTGGATTGCTGCAGCACGAGGTACATGGCCGAGATCACGTCGGCCGGTGCCGCGCAATAACCGACCCGCCAGCCGGTCATCGCGTAGGTCTTGGAGAGACTGTTGACGACGATGGTCCTTTGGCGGGCGTCGTCCGAGAGTGCTGCGGGAGTGCGGTGACGGTGACCCGGGTAACAGATCGACTCGTAGATCTCGTCGCTGATCACGTACAGGTCGTGGCGGCGGGCCACTTCGAGCAACGTCGTCCATTCGTCATCGCTCAGGACGGTACCGGTCGGGTTCCAGGGAGAATTGACCAGCATCGCGCGAGTCCGCGGCGAACAGGCGGCGTCGACCCGATCGGGGTCCCAGGCGAAGCGTCCGTCGGCCAGGGTGGCGGGCACCGGAACCGGCCGTCCACCGAGTTGGAGGATGACCGAGAGGTAAGCGTCGTAGACCGGTTCGGGCAGCAGCACTTCATCATCGGGGTCGAGCACCGCCCCGAGAGCGGCATGGAGGCCCAGTGTGGCGCCGCTGGTGACCAGGATCTCGCTGTCCGGTGCGTACTCGGGGCCGCCGTGGCGTTTGATCGCCCGGGCGACCGCCTCCCGCAGCGATGGCTCCCCCCGGTTGTCGGGGTAGCCGGTTCGGCCGTCGGCCAGCGCCCGTAGTGCTGCGGTGACGATGTGCCCGGGCGTGGGCAGGTCGGGGGCTCCTCGCATCAACGAGACCGACTGCCGACCTTCGGCCTGCAACTGCCGGACCTCCTGCAGAATCGTGTTGACGGCGGTCGGCTTGAGTTGTCTGAGTCGACGGGCAAGAGGCATGTTCGATGCCGCCTCTGGGCTTGGTCGGTTGGCAAATCGCAGGGAGCATTATAGGCTTCGCGAAATCGCGGAGACCACCAGCGGGGGCCACTCGAATTGGACTGGTTGCACGAGCATTGGCTGCAACTGCTGTTTGTCGGATTGTATCTCGTGATGCTCGCTTGGCACGGGTGGCTCGGGAAACGCCGGACACACGGGCTGGATGACTACCTGGTCGGCGGCCGCCAATTGGGTGGCGTCGTGATCGGGCTCTCGTTCTACGCCACGTTCGTCAGTTCGGTGACGTTCGTCGGTCACGCCGGCCGCAGCTACGCCTACGGGCCCTCGTGGTGGCTGATCTGTGTTGTCGTGTTCACCACGATGGTGTTCGTTTCGTGGTTCGTGATCGCGCCCCCGTTCACGAAGCGAGCCCGCGAACTCGGGGCGTTGACGGTGCCCGATTTCCTGGGATTTCAGTTCGATTCGATTCTGCTGAGGCAGTTGGCCGGGGCCGTGGTGGTGGTTGCCTCGCTGGCCTACATGGTGGCCGTCTACGAGGGGGCGACCATGTTGCTGGGGGTGTTGCTCGACTTGGATCCCACGCTGGTCACCGTGATCATCTTCGTGGTGGTCACCGCCTACACCCTGGCCGGCGGCTTCCACTCGGTCGTTACGACCGATGCGGTGCAGGGGGTCATCCTGCTGGCCGGCGGGCTGTTGCTGCCGGTCTCGATGGTCATGCGGGCCGGCGGCATTGGTCCGCTGCTCGATGATGTACGGGCCGCCATGCCGTCGGTTCTTGACTGGCAGCCTCACGGCGAGTTGGCCGGGGAGGTGACAATCGGCACGTTGATCGGACTGGCCCTGGGTGTGGGGTTGAAGATCATCGTGGAGCCGCGGCAACTGTCTCGGTTTTACGGACTGGCCGACGACCATCAGCTTCGGCGCGGTCGCTGGATCGCCCCGCTGATGCTGTTCACGACCTACCTGGTGATGTTGCCGGTCGGGTTTCTGGCCCATGCGTTCGTAACGCCTGCGGATCTGGGGGGTGGCACGGGAAAATCGCTGACCGACAGCGTGATTCCACACTTGCTGGGACCGGATGTCGGCCTGCTGGGCCCGCTGGCCGGTGCATTCTTCCTGACCGGCCTGGTGGCCGCGGCCATGTCGTCGATCGATTCGGTGCTGCTGGTTGCCGCCTCGAGCGTCGATCACGACGTGATCGCTCCCACGCGGTCAGACGACCGTGGTGTCGGTCGGACGAGGTTGTGGGTGCTGCTGCTCTCGGCCGCTGCGGCCTTGCTCTCGTTGATGCTCGACCAGGGGATCACAGAGATGAGTTCGTTTTCGGGGTCACTCTACGCGGCGTGTTTCCTGCCGACACTGATCCTGGGCCTGTTCTGGCGAAGGTTGGGGCGGGCCGCAGCACTGGCGGCGGTGGCGACCGGTTTCACGACCACCTTGGTCTGGTTCATCTTGCGGCAGGGCGAGTGGCTGGGCGAGTGGAAGGCCGTTCACGAGGTTTACATTGGCGTGACCTGCGCACACGGGGTGGCGTTCCTGGTGACGTGGTTGGGCGGCAAAAAGGGCAAGCCGCCCGCCCTGCCGACCGCGATCAACTAGTTTCGCCAATCGACTCGCGGGGTCGGTCCATCAACAGCAGGCCGCCGATGGTCAGGGCGGTGCCGATGATCATCCAGCGGGTCATCGGTTCGTCGAACATCAATACGCCGGCCATCGAGGTCAACGCGATCTGCGAGGCGTTGATCAGGTTGGCCCGCACGATCGAGATGTGTTTCAGTGCTGCGGTCAGGAAAAAGAACGCGGCGGTGGTGAAGCCGCCGGCGACCATCGAAATCCAGAATTCGCGTGGCGAGGTCTGCTGGAGAATCCAGTCGCCGCCCTGCCGTGCCAGGACGCCGCCGCCCAGCACGACGATCGCCGTCGAGGAGAGCAACAGGATGGTCACGGCGGTGCTGACACCGGACTTGGCAGCCTGTCGGATCACGACACCTGATTGACCCCACCCGACTCCGGCGACCAGTCCCATCGCCACCGTCATCAGGATCAGCCGGGTCCCCCCCTGCCCCGACACCGATTGGGCGTAGTCTTCGGCATCGATTGACAACAGGCAGATGGCTGCGATCAGGACGAACATCGCCATCGTGGATCGGCGGCTGACCTGTTCACCGATCATGATCACACCCAGCACGGCACCACTGATCAACAGCGAGGCCTGGGAGAGCGGGACGGTCAGGGCCATGCCACCCAGGGACAACCCCCACTGGAAACCGACATTGCCCATCAGTTGCATCGCGGTTCCCGAAGCGAGCAGTACGAAGATCATCCGTCGAGATGGCCAGATGACCGTGCCGCGAGCCGTTTTCCAGGCGACGACAATCGAAGCGACGGCGACGGTCGGGGCGGCCTTCAGGCACGAGACCCACGCCGCCCAGTCGACACCCTCGTCGGTCACGGCTCTCAGGGCGATGATCGCAACCGTGTAGCAGAACGACGAGAAGACGGCCAGCAGTGTGCCGCGGAGGGCCATGTCAACCACGCCCGCCACCGGGGCGGCAGGGGCCGGGTGTCCATCGGGAGTATGCGGCGGGTCGGTCACCGGGCGGCCGGGGTCAGGATCGTTGTGGCCGCAGCACGCGGCCCGGGCGGGTCTCGGTGTGTACGCCGTTCAGGACCACCGGCAGGCCGTTGACGAGGACCGCGTCGATTCCCTCGGGGTACTGGTGCGGGGCCTGGAAGGTGGCCTTGTCGATGATCGTCTTGAAATTGAAGACGACGACGTCGGCGGCGTGGCCGATCTTAAGCGTTCCGCGATCGGCCAGCCCCAGTTGTTCGGCGGGCATCGCGGTCATCTTGTGGATCGCCGTTTCCAGGGGGAACAGCTTCAGTTGTCGGCAGTATCGGCCCAGCACCCGGGGGAAGCAGCCGTAGTAACGAGGATGCGGCATGCCCCTGGCGGTGTCGGCACTGACGGCACGTCCATCGGATCCGATCATCGACAGCGGGTGCCGCAGCACGCGCTGCACTTCCCGCTCGTCCATGATGAAGTTGATCATGCCCACCCTGCCGTTGCCCTCGATCAAGAGATCGATGCATGCCTGGACACCGGCACACTTCCTGGCTCGTGCCACGTCGGCCACCTTCTTGCCGATCCACCTGCGGTTGGCGCGGTTGCCGACGGTCGTGATCTGGATGTCGTCCCATTCGATCCGAAAGAAGTTCGGCCAGTTTTCGGTTCCGCGGACCATGTCGCGGGCGATTCGGCGTCGCTGGACGGGATCTTTCAGCCGGCCCAGCATCGCCCCGCTACCCCCTGCGTGTGCCCAGGGCGGCACCAGTTGGGCCAGTCCCGCACTGCCCGCGTGGTAGGGGTAGACGTCGACACGGACGCGGTGACCACCGCGGTTGGCCGCCTCGACCATGGGCAACGTCTTTCGGGTGGTGCCCCAGTTTTCACGTCCGGCCGCCTTGTGATGCGAGATCTGTACGGGCAGGCCGGCCTCGCGGCCGACCTGAATCGCCTCGCCGACAGCCTCGACCAGAGTCGACGCCTCGCCGCGGATGTGCGAGGAATACTGGCCGCGGTGGCGAGCGGCCACGCGGGCCAGGGCCACGATTTCTGGTGTTTTGCTGTAGGTCCCCGGCGGCGAGACCAACCCGGTTGAGAGGCCGACCGCGCCGGAACGCATGGCTTCGTCGACCAGGTCCTGCATCCGCCTGAGTTCGACCGGGGTGGGTTGCCTGTCCTGGGTGCCCATCACCGCTCTGCGAATGCTGTTGTGGCCGACGAGTCCGCAGACGTTGATCGAGGTGCCGCTTTTTCGCAGAGCCTGGAGGTAGTCGCCGTAGGTGCTCAGCTTGTGACCGGCCACCTCCACGGGAGAACCAACCGGTGCCGGAGAACTGCCGCAGTTGCCGATGACGTGGGTGGTGGCTCCCTGGCGAACTGCACTCTGGGCCAGCCCGTCCTCCAGAAGAGAGCGGTCGCTGTGGGTGTGCATGTCGATGAAGCCGGGGCAGACGATCCGTCCGGTGGCGTTGACGGTCCGCTTGGCGTGGGCGTCGGCGAGGTCACCGATCGCCGTTACGCGGTCTCCGCGAATGCCCAGGTCGTTGCGGGCTCCAGGGGTTCCGTTGCCGTCGACGATCGTGCCGCCCCGGATCACGACATCGAAACGGGGCGCTGCACCAAGTCCAACCGTCGCTGTGGTTGAAGCGACAACCAGGCCACCGGCCGCCAGCTGCAGAAAATCTCGCCTCGTGGTTGTCGTGGCCATCTGGTGGTTCCAGCCGTTGTGTTGGTTCGATGGCCAATTACAGCCGAACAGCGGGTTGCCTTCAACGACGGGTGAGCGGATTGGCTCGAGATGGCCGCTGCCGGTAGACTGCCGGGCGAGCCCATGCAGGAAATCGTCTTCGATGACAAGTACGAGTTCATCCCGCCACACCGCGGCAACCTGTGGCCGTGGGTGCTGGAGCGCGTGGTCGGTTGGCATCTCCGGCGGCAATTCGATATCGCCTCGATCGAGATTCGTGGGATCGAGCGGTTGCGGGCCTCGCTGAAAGCCGGTGACGGGATCATCGTGGCACCCAACCACTGCCGCCCCAGTGATCCCGCAATCTTGGGCGCGGTGGCCGTCGAGGCCGGTTGTCACGTGTTCGCGTTGGCGAGTTGGAACGTCTTCAAGGTGAACGCGTTCCAGTCGTTCCTGGTCAGGCGGATGGGCGGGTTCAGTATCTATCGCGAGGGAATGGATCGGGCGGCATTGAATTGCGCCATAGAGATTCTCGAGAAGGCGGAAAGGCCGCTGGTGGTGTTTCCCGAGGGGATGATCTCGCGGACCAATGACCATCTCAACCTGCTCCAGGACGGGCTGTCGCTGATTGCTCGTGCGGCCGCACGAAAGCGAGCGGCGACCGATCCGAGCGGTCGGGTGGTGGTTCATCCGACGGCTCTGAAGTACCGGTTTGACGGAGAGATCGAGTCGAGTGTCGCGGGAGTGCTGAGCGAGATCGAAGGTCGATTGAGTTGGCAGTCGCAGGAACAACGGCCGTTGTTGGAGAGAGTCGAGCGAATCGGCCAGGCGTTGTTGACCCTGAAGGAGGTGGAATACCTCGGAGCCCCCCAGGCCGGTTCGGTCTTCGAACGGCGAGACCGGCTGATCGACAGTATGCTCGGGCCGCTTGAAGAGGAATGGTGCGGCGGTCGGCGGGACGGGGGGGCCGTGGCGCGGGTCAAGCGTCTTCGGATCGAGATTCTCCCCGACATGGTTGAAGAGGACCTGCCCGAGGATGAACGACAGCGACGGTGGCGACAACTGGCCGACTGCTACCTGGCCCAACAGCTTTCGCTGTACCCCACCGATTACATCGGGCCGGATCGGCCGGTGGAGAGAATTCTTGAGACGATTGAGCGATTCGAAGAAGATCTGGCCGACGTCGCCACGGTGCACGGTCCACTAACGGTGCTCGTGGAGGTGGGGGAGGCGATCGAGGTGTCTCCCCGGCGGTCTCACAAAAGTGAAGGAGATCCACTGATGCTGGAACTGGAGACAAGGATCCAACGATTGATCACCGGGTTGGCTTCGGAGGTCGAGCAGGCGAGACTGCTGCCGGTCCCCCGGGAGCAGTCGACATGAACGATGTGTCGGATCATGGAGAGATCCAGCGGCCGAGACTGGCCGAACGGAGTGTTCGGGTGGCCGTGGTCGCCGTGGGTATCGGCCTGTGGCTGGGGACCCAGTCGCTGCTGGGAGTCCGGGAATTTGCGATCGATGATGCGACCCGGGACGCCGCGTCACGCGCCTTGACCGTTGGTGACCGGGTTCACGAGTGGACCGCGGACTGGAACGGGCGTCTCGATCGGAACCGAGACGCCGCCTCGGCACTGTTGATCACCAGTTCGGTGCTGATCGACCTGGTGGCTTGCTGGATTTTTGCGTCGACGATCTTCGGTCGTTCGATTCGTCCTTTCCTGGGGTTGCTGATCCTGTTTTCGTTGAGGCAGCTGTGCCAGTGGCTCTCGCCGCTGCCGGCCCCGGTCGGGATGTTGTGGTTCGACCCGGGGTTTCCATCGCTGCTGGTGACCTACGAAGTCGCCAACGACTTCTTCTTTTCGGGTCACACGGCGCTCGCGGTCTATGGCGGTATCGAGTTGGCGCGACGATTCGGCCGGATCGGAATCCTGGCCGGCGGGTTGTTTGCCGTGTTGCAGTCAGCCGTTGTCCTCGTCCTGCGGGCGCATTACACGATGGACGTGTTCACCGGTGTGGTTGTGGCCGTGCTGGCCGCGGTCGCGGCGGACCGGTTGGCCGGACCACTGGATCGCGTCGTGGCACGTGTGGCGGGGCGCGACGAGTGATCGCCACTACTGCATCAGCACATGCTGATCCAAGAACTCCTCGACCGCCCGGTAGAAGTGATCGATCGTTTCCTGCTTCCGCCACCCATGGCCTTCACCCTCGTAGAGGTGGTAGATGTGAGGCGTGCCGGCGCGGCGCAAGGCGGCGACGACGTCGTCTGATTGCTGGCGGGGTACCACACGATCGATGTCACCCTGGAAGACGGCGATCGGTCGGCGGATCTTCTCGGCGTGGAAACCCGGTGAACGCTCGTGGTACAGCGCGGCTGTTTCGGGCAACGGTCCGATCATCGTGTCGGTGTAACGGCTCTCGAACTTGTGCGTGTCGCTGGCCAGGTGGAACTGGTTTGCGACCCCGTAGAGATTGACCCCGGCGGTGAACTCGTCGGGATGGTGCGCCATCACCTGCAGTACGGTGAATCCGCCGGCGCTGCCTCCCATGATCACTCTACGATCCGGGTCGACCCGCCGGCTCTCGACCAGGTGCCGCACGCCGCTGATCGAATCCTCGACGTCGCAGATGCCCCAGTTGCCCCGGAGCTTCAGCATGTATTCTCGGCCGTAACCGGTGCTGCCGCGGTAATTGACCTGCAGCACGGCCCAGCCGCGGGTGGTGAAGTACTGGACGTCGGCCTTCCATCCAGCACGCGACTGTGACGTGGGGCCGCCGTGGATCATCGCGATCACCGGGGGCAGTCCCGTACCGGTGAAACTCTCGCTGGCCGGTGGATAGAACAGTCCATGAGCCGTTTCCCCGTCGGCCGATTCCCAGCTGATCGCTTCGGGGCTCGACAGGCCTTCGGCCGACAACGTCTCGCCGGTCGATCGTGCTACGATCCGCGATGTGCCCTCGTGGATGTCGCAGAAGACGACTCGCGGCGTCTGCACGGCGCTGCTGCCGATGATCGCCACTCGAGAACCGGTTGAGGCGGCGACGATCTGTGAGATGTCTGTCATGTCGGCCAACGGTTCGACGACCGAATGGTCCCCGCTCTCCAGTTCGATTCGCACGACGCTGTGGAACCCCTGCCGGCTGGCAACGGCGAGAACCGACCGCCCATCGCCGCAGACGGCGTAGGTTCGCATGTCCTGGGCCCAGGCGGGAGTCCCGAACTCGACGCCGTCCTCGGTCAGCCATTGGACCGAATCGGCCTGGAGGTCCCGGCAGGCCAGTCGGCCCCAACCGGATTCGTCCGAGACGTAGAGCAGTCGGCTGCCGTCGGTGGTGAATTCCGGCTGGAAGATGGCGATCTGGTCACCGCCGGCCACCACCCGTGGTGTGCCGGCCACGGGCAGCGGTCCCGAGGTGTCCAGGTCGGCGACATACAGCGTGGTGCCGTCCCATGGCATGTTCGGGTGGTCCCAGGCAACAAACGCCAGACGGGTGCCGTCGGGACTCAGCCTGGGCTGCATGTAGAAGTCGTGTCCGGCGGCCAGGATGACGGGCCAGTGTGTTCCGTCGGAGTCGGCCACGGCGATACGGTCGATTTCCTCGTCGGTGTGGACGTAGACGACGAAACGTCCGTCGGCCGAGACGTGGGGAGAGGCGGCGCTGCCGAAGGCCGGGGTGATGGGCCGGGCGGTGCCGCCGGCCAGGGACTGGGCGAACAGGCGACCGGTACGATGCACGACGAAGTAGGCCACACCGCCCTGGACGGTGAAGTCGCCGCCGCCGTAGCCGACCTCGGCTCGCACGCTGTGCTGGACGGTCAGGTCTCGCGGGGCATCACCACTGTCGTCGTCGACGAGCAGCACGCCCTGGCCCGATCGGCCCTCGAGCCAGACCAGGGTGGAACCGTCGCTGTCGAATGCCACGCCGTCAATCCGTCGACCGGCCGCCACGGCGGCAGCCGTCAGAGGACTTGTCCAGCGTCCGTACTGTCGCGTTGTCTTGCTCATGAAACGATTCTGACCGGTCGCCGCCCGCTGGGCAAACATGGATCGATTCGAGAGGCCCGGTGCCCGTCCAGCGGGTATAACTGGAGCGGGAGTTGAAATGCTCGCCGTGGCATTAGACAAGGAGAGCTCGATGCTCCGGATCGCCCACTTCACCGCCTGGCTGGTCGTTTGTCTGGCTGTTGTCTCGACCGCCGCCGACAAGCGGACCCACATCGACACGCTCTCGCCAGTCAAGTCCCGCGGCCCGTTGCTGGCCGATCATACGGGTCTCGTGGGTCAAGCCAATTGCCGGCCGGTCGGCGGGCGTGTCCAGGTGAGCCTGCGGTGGTGCTCTCAATCACCCGATCTCAAGTCGATTTGATATAAGGAGTTTGTCATGAAAACGAGGCAGAACAATGTCGCGGCCGGTTTTGCCGCGGGGCTGATCCTGGGAGCCGTCGTTCTCACCGCATTCGGACAGAACGAGGCGAAGAAGGGAAAGGCCGTCGAGAAGAAAACGACCGCCAAGCGGACGACTCAGCGGACTTACACCGTGCCCCGCTACGCGGTTCAGTACGATTCCGACCAGCAACTTCTGCTGATCACCGACAACGCTTTCAGCCAGTTGTACCTGTACGACACCGGCAAGTCGGGTGCCAATCAGCTCAGGAGTCGGATCGACCTGAGGCAGACAGGTGCGTCGCAGTTGCGGGCGGTGAGTCCCCGGGCGAAACCGGTGACTCCCAAGAAGTCCAAGACCAAGGCACCAAAGAAACCGGCACCAAAGAAACCGGTTCCGAAGAAGAAGAAGTGAGGCCGGCCCAAAAGAACAACTGCCCCGGAGTCCGCGGGGGATTCCGGGGCAGTGTCAACAGGCCAGGTCGGTTGCGGCGTCGTGGCGAACCGCTGCGCTGAGCATCTTCGCGTTCGGCACGGTGTGCCGATGAGTCAGCCCGTTATCGGTGGTTTCGATGACCGTGGCCACCGGGCCGACCTCGCGAACGATTCCCTGGATCTCCGCCACGCTGACCGAGTCCCCGACTGCATTCTTTGCCGGACGTAGTAACCGGACATGATGCCGTCCGCGACATCCCGGCCACCGAGTCGCACCGAGAGCGGTGATGGCAACATCGAGTCGGCCGTCCCGATTGAAGTCGGCCACGGCCAACTGAAAACGGTTCTGCTCGATCGACGAGGCAGCGAGTTTCCAGTTGTCGAGAATCGGCAATCGGTCGAGTCCCCAGTCGACGGTGGCGTCCCGGAACATCGTTATCGGGCCACAGCAGAACAGGGAATGGGGGCGTGAAGGGGTCAGCCATCGAGAAAATCACTGCCGAGTGCCAGGAGAGAATTCTTGACATCGAGCCGTCGGGTGACGTCGTTGCCCACCTTCTGTCCGGCCGCCCGGATTCGTTGGTGGACATCCTCGATCACCTGCTGCACATCCGGCGACCAGCCCTGGCCGGGCTTTCCCAGTCCCTGTGCGAAGTCGTTGGGGCCGACGCTGAAGTAGTCGATCCCGTCGACGGACAGGATGTCATCGAGATTATCGAGGACACCGGCGTCTTCCAGCAGTGCACCCACCAGCGTGTTCTCGTTCGTCTCACGGTACCACTGCACCTTGTCTCCCAGATCGTGGTCGTAATCACAGCCCCGATTGCCGCCGAAGGACCGTTCCCCCAGAGGTCCGAAGTAGCAGGCCCTGACCAGTTGTTCGGCATCGGCGCGACAGGCGATGTGCGGACCGAGAATGCCCTGGATGCCTCGGTCGAGATATCTCAGGATCGTCGAGGACTGGATATCGGGCACCCTCGCGATCGGCGTGATGCCATTCAGTTCGGCGATTCGGCAGTGTTCTTCGATCGTGGCCAGGTCGAACGGTCCATGTTCTCCGTCCAGCCAGACGAAGTCGAAATCGAGCCGCCCGAGAATTTCGACGATGTGCGGTGAGGGAAAACAGAGCGAGAAGCCTGTGGCGATGCGACCGTCGCCGATGGCCTGTTTGACCCGATTGATACGTGGCATGGGGCTGTCTCCGAAAGAAAGAGTCCGGGTGTGAGAGTCGGGGGACTGCTGGTCGCGGTATTCTATCCCGCCGGTGTGACTGTCGGCCAACTCGTCCCCGGCGACGGTTGCCCACGTGGTTGCCACGGGTTTAGGATGCGGACCCTTTCTTTTCCAGATGCTGACTCACCTCGGAGACACCACCATGCGTTCTTGCCGGATGATGTTCGGATTGTTGCTTGCCGCCACGCTCTGCTTGGTTGCTCCCCCGAGCGAGACCGCCGGCCACGCGGCTGCTGCGAAGGAGAAGAAGAAGGCGGGCAAGGTGACCTTCTACGTCCGCTACGAGGACGACGGCGACGTGTCGTACGGGATCCTCGAGGGCAAGAAGATTCGCAGGATCGACGGCGACCTTTTCGGCAAGTGGAAGAGGACCAACAAGACGGTTGACCTGGATGACGTCAAGCTGCTGGTCCCCTCGCGGCCGACCCAGGTCTTTGCCATGGCCGGCAACTACAAGAGCCACCTCGGTGATGAAGACAAGTCGACCACGACGATCACCACCGTCACCAGGATCACCCAGGACAACAAGAGCGGAAAGACCGAGACGACCTCGGAAACCACCTCCGAGACCCGTCGCAGTGGCGTGATTCCACCGAAGTTCCAGATTCCCCAGCCCTTCTACAAGACCATCAGTTGCCTGTTGCCTCACGGGGGCACCATCATCCTGCCCAAGGACGCCAAGACGGTGCACTACGAGGCCGAACTGGTCATCGTGATCGGCAAGAAGACCCGTAACGTCTCGAAGAAGAATGCTCTGAAGCACGTGCTTGGCGTGACGTGTGGCAATGATGTCAGTGCCCGCGTCTGGCAACGGAACGACGTGCAGTGGTGGCGGGCCAAGGCCTCGGACACCTTTGGCCCCTGTGGGCCGGTCATCGCCAGCGGACTCGACTATGACAACCTGCAGTTGACACTCAGGCTCAACGGCGAGGTCCGCCAGGACGAGAGCACCAAGTACTTCATCAACGACGTGGCCTCGATGGTCAGCTTTCTCAGCCGGCACGTGACGCTGCACCCCGGCGACCTGATTTTCACCGGCACGCCGGGTAAGACCGACGTGATGAAGCCGGGTGATGTTGTCGAGGTGGAACTCTCGGGCGTGGGTATCCTGCGGAACAAGGTCGCCGCCGAGAAGTAGCCCTCACCGGGTGACGGGCGGCGAGGGGTCAATAGGCCCACGGTGTCCCGTCGCCGCGGCGGATGGTGGGCCGCATCCGGCGGACGTAGGGGTGTTTCCGGGCGGCGGCGATGTCGACATCGCAGCCCAGCCCGGCCGAGAGCGGGACGCTGACATGGCCGTCGGCGTAGGCCGGCACCGTCGAGAACACCTCCTCGATCCGCTCATCCCAGTTGGCATCGAATTCCTGGATCCCGAAGTTGGGCACCGCCAGGCTGACGTGCGCGTTGGCCATGTGGGTCACCGGCGAGATGTTTCCCGGCCCGTGCCAGGCGGTCAGGATTCCACGGGCCTCACAGACCGCGGCGATCTTCCTGGCTGCGGTGATGCCCCCGACATGGGCCAGGTCGTGGCGGGCGTAGTCGACGAGGTGCTCGAACCACAGTTCCTGTCCTTCCCACGGGTTGCAGAACACCTCGCCCATCGCCAGTGGAACCGGCGACTGGCTGCGGACCAGTCGGAAGGTGTCGAGGTGTTCGGGGCGCAGCAGGTCCTCGAGATAGAACAGCTTGAACGGGGCCAGGTCACAGGCCAGTCGGAGTCCCTGTGACGGCGTGACACGTTCATGGACGTCGTGGATCAGTTGGACCGAGTCCCCGAGTTCGGCTCGCAGGAATTCGAAGAGCTTCGGAATCAGTTGGGTGTAGGGTTCCGGTTCCCAGGTCTCGGCGGGGGGCACCCCGCGAGAGAAAGCCTCTTCGGTGGCTGCCTGTTGGGCGTCGGTGGCCGGCACGGCGTACCCCGATTCGAGTTCCGGAACGCCGACCTGCACCTTGATCACCTGGTAGCCCACCTGCTGCAGTTCGTGGACCCGTTCCAGCACCTCGTCAAATGTGCGGCCCGAGACCGAGCGGTAGGTCAGCATCCGGTCACGCACCCGGCCCCCGAGCAACTCGCAGACGGGAAGTCCCGCCTGCTTGCCTTTGATGTCCCAGAGTGCCATGTCGATTCCGCTGATGGCCGAGAGATGAACCGAGCCGGAGCGGTAGTACGGCAGGTGGTAAATCGTGTGCCAGAGTTGTTCGATACGTCCGGCGGGTTGCCCGATCAACGCGGGGGCGATGTGTTCTTCGATCATCGCGGCGACGGCCATTTCACTGCCCGAACAGGTGGCGTCGCCCCAGCCGTGGAGTCCGTCCTGGTCGGTCGTCACCCGGACGAGGACGAAGTTCCCCAGCGGGGCCCGCATCGGGTTGGTGACGACGACATCGACGCCGGTAATCAACGGCGAGTGGTCGGGCATGGAATCGCTCTGTGGTGTTCGGGCTGGACACCCTACCGGGTTTGTCGCGACTGTGCGACGATTCGGGTATCCTGTTCGGCGATCCACATCGGTCCCCCGGAGGCTCGAACATGACCCGCCACTTCATCGTCCTCGCCCTCTTCTGCCAGTTGGCCACGTCCGTTCTGGCTGCCGACTTGCCCTCGTACTTCCGCAAGAGCCAGGGTGCGGTCGGAGACGATTTTGCGTTGCCCGAGCAATTCGGTGCCAAGGAACAGTTGGTGTGGCGGCATGAGGTCTCGCCGGGAATCTCGACCCCCTGTGTTCACGGCGACCTGGTGGTGCTGACAACCTGGGACAAGAAAACGAAGGAACTGGCAACCGTGGCCTTGGATCGGGCCACCGGCACGCTGCGTTGGAAGAAGGGGCTGAAGCCTCAGCGGGTCGAGAAGACTCACTCGGCGGGCAGCCCGGCGGTCTCGACCCCCGCATGTGACGGCAAGCGGATCTACGTGTTCTTCGGCAGTTTCGGACTGGTCTGTTATGACCTGCACGGCAAGGAACAGTGGCGAAAGCCGATGGGGCCGTTCCAGGACGAGTTCGGGGCGAGCAGTTCGCCGGTTTTGGTTGACGATCTGCTGGTGCTCAGCGAGGACCACGATGTCGACTGCTTCCTGATCGCCTTCGACCGGGCCAGCGGCAAAGAGGTCTGGAAGACCAGTCGCCAAGGGCAGACGCGGAGCTATTCGACGCCGATCGTCTGGAAGAGCGCCAAGGAGCGTGTGCTGGTGGTGGCCGGGGCACTGAAGATGACCGCCTACGAGATCAAGACCGGCAAGCCGCTGTGGTGGGTCAACGGGCTTTCACGGATCGTCGATACCACGCCGGTGACAACCGCCGACCATCTCTACATGGCGTCGTGGACGCCCGGCGGCGACCTGACGGAGCGGATTGCGATGGAGCCGTTCCCCCAGGCCCTGAAGAACCTGGACAAGAACAAGAACAAGAAGATCGCCAAGACCGAGTTGCCCAACGGGAGTCCGGTGGCAGCCAGGTTCTTCCGCATCGATCTGGACCAGGACGGAGAACTCAACTCTGTCGAGTGGAAGAAGCACGCGGACGTGTTCAAGAATGCCCAGAACGTGGCGATGGCGGTACGGCCCGGCGGACGCGGCGACGTGACCAGGTCCCACGTGGACTGGTTGTCTCGAGAAGGCCTGCCGGTGGTGCCCAGCCCAACCGTCTACAAGGGGCTGCTCTACATGGTCAAGAACGGTGGTATCCTGACCAGCCTGGACGCCAAGACCGGCAAGCGGACCCGCAGGGGGCGAATCCCCGGCCGGGGCAACTACTACGCGTCGCTGGTGGCCGGTGACGGCAAGATCTTCGCCTGCAACGAGGCGGGAGTGATGACGATCATCAAGGCGGGCAAGACCTGGTCTGTGATTGGCTCGCACGACTTCGGCGAGCGGATCCAGGCCACGCCGGTCGTACACGATGGCCGGATGTTCATCCGGACCGATAACGCGGTGTACTGCTTCGGCCGCAAGTGAATCGGTCGACTAGTATTCGGTTGTCCCCATGAGTTCTCCGTCGTGGCGGTTGCACAGGCGGCGGTAGACGGCGGGGTTGATGCTGTCGCTGAGGTAGCGGACCGAGGTGTCACCGAACAGGAAGTTCGCGCCGCCGGAATGGAAACTGCCGAAGCCGCCGACCGTCAAGGGTTCCGCCGGGGCCGCCTGCCCGCCAGGCACAGCCAGTTGACCAGGCAAAAGAGACGTCGTCTTGTTGATCAGAATGGCTCCGTTTCTCAGCGTGCTGTTGGTGCCCGAGGCCCAGCCCATACCACCGGCTGCGTTCGAGGTTTCGCCGGCGAATAGTGTGTGGCTGCTGCCATCAGGGATCTGCTGATAAGTGACGCTGCTGTTGAGGAACAGCACGCCGTTCTGATCGACGTCGATGGGGCCGTCCTTGTAGGTCCTGGGAGTGTCCGGCTTGGTGCGTTGGCCCGCCGGCTCCGACTGCCCGTCATGGTGGACGCCTGCGTAACTGTTCGTCCCGACTGCCGCATTGCCATCGGGCGAGGGACTGTCGTCGTCGGTGGCTCCGTCCGGATTCTCCGGCACTGCGGTGACCGTCGGCGGGAGCACTGAGGAGGGACATCTCAGCAGTGAGATCGGCTGAGCCCGTGCTTCGGCGTTCGGCTTGGCGTAGATGCTCTTCCCGAAGTCAATGTGCCGGTGGATGTTGCCCTCGTCGATGAAGGGCAGCAACTGTACGAACCAACTCATGTGGTACCCGTTGGGACGATTCTCGATTGGGCCGGCGTTGTTGATCGTTCCTGGTGGCAGGACGCGGTGGGCCATCTCGTAGTTCTGTAGCGCAACACCGATCTGCATCAGGTTGTTCTTGCACTGCGTTCGACGAGCCGCCTCGCGAGCCTGCTGCACAGCGGGTAGCAACAGGCTGACCAGGATGGCGATGATCGCGATCACGACCAGCAGTTCGATCAGCGTGAAACCGAGGCGGCGGGGCCGGGTGATCATTGCAGACGGGCTCCTTGTGTTGAGTTGGTCCGGGCGATGGCAGGTCGACGCCGGTTGCGTGTTGTCGGTCATGGTGTGTCCTGTGGGGAGTTGCTCTTGGTGGCGATTGTCAAAGTGGCGTGGCCGTGGACGGGAGTACGCAGGAAGTCCGGTGCCAGGCGGACGCGGGATTCGACCCGGCGTGTCGGGTTGTTCTTCACGGGGGCGGCCACTCGAGTGATCACGCGGACTGCTCCGAGGTTCTCGAACTCGACCGACCAGGTGTCTCCGGAAAACTCACTGTCATCGGCCAGGCGTGACGCGGCGCGGTCGGCGCCCGAGCGGGCCAGCCAATCGGCCTGGGCCTGCAGTTCGAATCGCCGGGACTGGCCGTGTTGCAGGACGGCCAGGCGGAACAACGAGCCGGCCAGTCCGAGGATCATCAACACGGCGATCAGCACGATCACAAGGATCGCGGCCCTGGGGTGAGAAGTGTCAGGAGATGGGATCGGCCGTCTCATGGAGTGACCTCCCGGTCGGGCCGCGTGGTGGTGCCACGATCCAGCACGGCCGTGAGCCGCGTGGGCCAGGCATCCCGGGGGTGCGGTTCGGCGACGATCTCGGGAATGGCCGTGACGGTTACCAGTTGGCGTCGTCGCCGGGGTGGCCCGGTCGATTCGAGAGAAAACAAGATGTTCGAGGCGGACAGGCGGAAGGTGTCGACGTGTGACGGTTGGCTTGCAACGGTGCGGCGGAGTCCACCTTCAACCTGGCTCCAGGTGATGGTGGGTTGCTTTTCGGAGGTCAGTGTCAGCAGGGGACGGCCGGGAGTCTTCGTGTCGACTGTGGCGGCGGTGGCCGTGTGCACGTCATTGCGGAAACGTCGTTCGAATCGGTGGCTGGCCTGTGCGGCCACCAGCGATTCACCGCCGGTCCTCTCGGATCGCATCAACAGCGCAATCGTCAGGGTGGCCAGGGTCATCATCACCGAAGCCACGGCCAT